>OHFB01000971.1_pt1 | contig 12600 bp, 10 predicted proteins | sample 1567461 | NCBI WGS metagenome assembly OHFB01 (sample SAMEA3879566, study PRJEB24766) | human gut metagenome | biome: human-associated habitat; feature: feces | place: USA | collected 1985/1987
GGGCCGGCATATCATCCAGGGAAATGTCAATATCGGCAGCGTCCGTGCGCTTTCTCTCCTGAAGCTCCAGCGCTTCCTTTTTCATCCGGCGCTCCTCCCGGGTATTGCCGATGTACTCACCAGCCATATCCACCGGCTTTGTCACCGCGCGGAACAATTGAATCAGGCTGGTCCCGGTTAGGATCATCAAATTGACGAACAGCAGAAGAATGATGACGATTTTCGAGCCGGTCTCCCCCAGCACAGAAACAAAGGGAATTCCTAAAATGCCGCTGAATAAGCCGGCCCCCTTCATCTGCGCTCCCAGGCCGTACAATTCGGACAGCTTTTGAAAATAATTTTTTTCCGGAGATACCGCTCCTGGATTAAAAATGAAAATGCAGGCGCAGAACAAAATAATCATGGTGATGGAAAGCCAAATTTTAGTGCTCAGCTTCTGCACCGGTTTTTCCAGCGCCGTGGCCACGGAAACATAGGTCAGCAAAATCGGCCAGCCAATTGCGCAGGAGCCGAACAGGCCCTGGATCATCGTATGAAGCCAGTTCCAGACGCTGTCCCCCGGTACCAGCACCAAGCAGAACAGGAAAATAGACACAGCGAATAAAACAATCGCGAAGGTCTGATTCCGCGACTTTTTCTCCTCCAAGGTCTTTTCCCGTTTCGCCCCGGGAGACGTCTTTGGCGGACGGCCCCGTTTAGGCTGCTGGTTTCCGGCCGCGGGCTTCCGTTTGGAGGCAGGCGTCCTAGCTGTCCTATTTTTAGCTGAGGATTGACTTTTAGTTGTTCTCGATCTCGTTCCAGCCACTATGTAACTCATCACCTTACATTATTGATAGATTCTTAAATTTGATGTTATAACCTTATGGCGCCTTCTGGTATGTAAAGGTACGTTTCCGCACCTTATTTTTCTTAACCTTTTCCGCTTTTTGTCCGAGATGTTTCAGAAAGGGCTTTCTTACGGGCAGGCTTTTTCTTCGGCTCTTTTTTCATCGCCGGCTTGTCCTCCTGCTCCTTAGAAGCCCGGTATTCATCGATCATGTCGTAAAGGCACTGGAGCGCGTCCGACAAATTTCCCAGCCGGTCGATCAGCCCCTCCTTCACCGCGTCTTCTCCATCCAAAACAGTGCCCACATCCATCACCAGCTCCTCGGTATTCATAGAAAGCTCGTAAAAGCGCTCCGGAGTGATGTTGGAGTTTTCGGCCACAAAGCTGGTAATCCGGTCCTGCATCCGCTGAAAGTATTCCAGCGTTTGGGGAACTCCCAGCACCAGGCCGCTCATCCGAACCGGATGGATTGTCATAGACGCTGACTTGGCGATAAAGGATTTTTTCGCCGCCACCGCCAGGGGCACCCCGATGGAGTGTCCTCCCAGCACCATGGAAACCGTTGGCTTTTTCATACCGGCCAGCAGCTCTGCGATAGCCAGTCCCGCCTCCACGTCGCCGCCCACCGTGTTTAAAAGCACCAGCAGGCCGTCGATCCGCGGCTCCTCCTCGATGGCTACCAGCTGCGGCAGCACATGCTCATACTTGGTGGTTTTCGTATTGGACGGCTGCAAATAATGGCCCTCGATCTGGCCGATCACTGTCAGGCAGTGGATGGTATATTTCCCGGTGCTGGCAATAATAGAGCCGGTATTTTGAATTTGGTCGTTCTGCTTTTCGCTGCCAACCCCTTCATCCCTTGACTCCTCGTCAGGCTTTGGCTCCGGCTGAGCCGGATTTGGAATAAACTGATTGAAATAGTCGCAATGATTTTTGCCAAGATCATATAGCTTCATACTATCACGCCTCCTTTTAAGTAGTTTGTCGTAAAGAGGCGCGGTTTATCCATTGGGCTGCGGGCAAAGCCAAAGAATCCGGTCAGCTCGTTCTGTATTCAGCCTGTATTTTTAGAAGCGGCAGGCCCTAAACAGCCATTTTTATTATATCATCCATCCCGCGTTTGAGCAAGCGCCGAAAAACTTTCTCCGCATAAGCACCAAGCCCCTTTTCCGAAAAGAATTCTTTCGTCAAAAGATTGACATACTCCCTAGAATATTAGATAATAGAGGTGTATTGTTATATGGCAACTAGTATTGAAAGGAGACCTGAACTTGGGTTACACTATCGCGCAAAAAATCATTAAAAATCACCTGTTAAGCGGTGAGATGACCGTAGGATCTGAAATCGGACTGAGAATCGACCAGACCTTAACGCAGGACGCTACCGGAACGATGGCTTATCTGGAGTTTGAGGCTATGGGCGTTCCTCGTGTCAAAACCGAGAAGTCCGTGGCCTATATCGACCACAACACCTTGCAAACCGGCTTTGAAAACGCCGACGACCACCGCTTTATTCAAACGGTGGCCAAAAAACACGGCATTTACTTTTCCCGTCCCGGAAACGGCATCTGCCATCAGGTTCATCTGGAGCGCTTCGGCATTCCCGGCAAGACCCTGATCGGCTCCGACAGCCACACTCCCACCGGCGGCGGCATCGGTATGCTGGCTATGGGCGCGGGCGGACTGGATGTGGCGGTGGCCATGGGCGGCGGCGCTTATTACATTAATATGCCCAAAATGGTAAAAATAAATTTGACCGGCAGGCTGCAGCCTTGGGTTTCCGCCAAGGATGTCATTCTCGAGGTGCTTCGCCGCTTGACGGTAAAGGGCGGCGTAGGAAAAATCATCGAATACGCCGGCGAGGGCGTCAAAACCCTGACGGTTCCCATGCGCGCCACCATTACCAATATGGGCGCGGAGCTTGGCGCCACCACCTCTATTTTCCCTTCCGACGAGGTAACCCGGGAATTCCTGAAGGCTCAGGGCCGCGAGCAGGATTATACTCCCCTTGCGTCTGACGCGGACGCCGTTTATGACGAGACACTAGACATCGACCTTTCCAAGCTGGCGCCGATGGCGGCCTGCCCCCACAGCCCGGATAACGTAAAAACCATTGAGGAAATCGGCCCGCGGAAAATCGACCAGGTCTGCATCGGCTCCTGCACCAACTCCTCCTATTTAGACTTGATGCGGGTGGCTTCCATTCTGAAGGGCAAAACCGTCCATCCGGATGTCAGCCTTTCCATTGCCCCCGGCTCCAAGCAGGTTTACAATATGCTGGCCCAAAACGGCGCTTTGGCAGACCTGATCGCCGCCGGAGCCAGAATTTTGGAATGTGCCTGCGGCCCCTGCATCGGTATGGGACAATCCCCCAATTCCAAGGGTATTTCCCTGCGCACCTTCAACCGCAACTTTGAGGGCCGCTCCGGCACCGCCGACGGCCAGATCTATCTGGTCAGCCCGGAAACCGCCGCGGTTTCCGCTTTAACCGGCGTATTTACCGATCCTAGAACCCTGGGTGCCGAGGTAGAAATTCCCCAGCCCGAGCATTTCCTCATCAATGACAACATGGTGGTCGCTCCCGCCTCTGAGGAAGAGGCTGCTTCTGTGGAGGTCCTGCGCGGGCCCAACATTAAGGAATTCCCCGCCACCAAGGCTCTGGAGGATACCATTCAGGCCAAGGCTCTCCTGAAGGTTGGCGATAATATTTCTACCGACCACATTATGCCCGCCGGCGCGAAAATTCTTCCCTACCGTTCCAATATTCCTTATCTCTCCAACTTCTGCTTTACCGTCTGTGACAAGGAGTTTCCGGAGCGCTGCCGCCAGGAGGGCAAGGGCATTGTCATCGGCGGCTCCAACTACGGACAGGGCTCTTCCCGGGAGCACGCCGCTCTGGTGCCTCTGTATTTAGGCGTCAAAGCTGTCATTGTAAAATCCTTCGCCAGAATCCACTGCGCCAATCTGGCAAACGCCGGCATCCTGCCCTTGGTTTTCAAGGATGAATCCGTTTACGGCAAAATTGATCAAATGGATGAACTGGAAATCACCAATCTGCGGGAAGCGATTCAAAAGGGCGGCGCCATCACCGTGAAGGACGTCACCAAGGGCTTCACCTTTGAAACCGAGGCCGTGCTGACCCAGCGCCAAAGAGACATCGTGCTGGACGGCGGCTTATTAAACTATACCCGGGAGCACCAGGCATAAGGCCAATATCCGGTACTTCCCCGATTCAATAAAATACAGGAGGCACACCATGGCAGAAAAAATTCTGATGAAAACCCCTTTGGTCGAGATGGACGGCGACGAGATGACCCGGATCATCTGGAAAATGATCAAGGACATCCTTTTAAACCCCTACATTGACCTGAAAACCGAATATTATGATCTTGGCTTAGAAAACCGCGACAAGACTAACGACCAAGTGACCTTTGATTCCGCTTACGCCACTCAGAAATACGGCGTGGCGGTGAAATGCGCCACCATCACGCCCAATGCCGCCAGAGTGGATGAATACCATCTGAAGGAGATGTGGAAATCCCCCAACGGTACCATCCGTGCGATTTTGGATGGCACCGTATTCCGCACGCCTATTGTAGTAAAGGGCATCACCCCCTTTATTCCCACCTGGAAGAAGCCTATCACCATCGCCCGTCACGCTTACGGCGACGTTTACAAAAACACGGAAATGCAGGTGGGTTCCGATTGTAAGGCGGAGCTGGTGGTCACCGGCAAGGACGGCAGGGAGACCCGTCAGCTGATTCACGAGTTCAAGACTCCTGGGATCATTCAAGGCCTGCACAACATCGATGCGAGCATCGCCAGCTTTGCACGGGCCTGCTTCAATTTTGCTCTGGATCAAAAGCAGGATTTATGGTTCGCTACTAAGGATACCATTTCTAAAAAATACGACCATCGCTTCAAGGATATTTTCCAGGAAATCTACGACGCGGAATACAAGGAAAAATTTGAGGCTGCCGGCATTGAATATTTCTACACTCTGATCGACGACGCCGTCGCCCGGGTTGTCCGTTCTGAGGGCGGTTATATCTGGGCCTGCAAAAACTATGACGGCGACGTAATGAGCGACATGGTGGCTACCGCTTTTGGCAGCCTGGCCATGATGACCTCCGTACTGGTTTCCCCCTCCGGCATCTATGAGTATGAGGCGGCCCACGGCACTGTACAGCGCCACTACTATAAGCATCTGAAGGGTGAAAAGACCTCTACCAACTCGATGGCTACCCTCTTTGCCTGGTCCGGTGCTTTAAGAAAGCGCGGCGAGCTGGATGGCTTGGACGAGCTGGTAGATTTCGCCGACAAGCTGGAGCAGGCTTCTATTCAGACCATTGAGGACGGCGTTATGACCGGAGATCTGTACGCTCTGTCTACACTGGAGAATAAAACCTCTGTGGATACGGAAACCTTCCTCAGAGAAATCAATCAGAGACTTCAAAAGCTTCTCCAAAAATAATCGGCATTGACTCTATTTCATTAAGGAGGCGTACCCTACGTGCCAAAACGCGATAATATCTCTATGTCTGTCATCAGGCGGCTGCCCCGCTATTACCGTTTTCTGTCCGAGTTAAAGGATAACGGTGTAGTAAGGATCTCTTCCCGGGAGCTTTCTGACAAGATGGGCTTTACCGCCTCTCAAATTCGTCAGGATCTTAATTGCTTCGGCGGGTTCGGACAGCAGGGCTATGGATATATTGTGGAACAGCTCTATAACGAAATCGGAAATATTTTAGGCTTATCCAACCGGTTCAACGCCATATTGATCGGCGCCGGTAACCTGGGGCGGGCTGTTTCCACTCATATGTCCTTTGAAAGCCGCGGTTTTACCCTGACCGCTATCTTTGACAGCAACGAATCCCTGATCGGCAAAAAAATCCGTGACATCACGATTCAAAACATCGACAATCTGGAAGCTGTATGCAAGGACCGTACTCCCGATATGGCGATCCTCTGTATCCCCCGGGATTCTGTTGCCGCTTTAGCGGATCGGCTCTATCATCTGGGTATTAAAAATTACTGGAATTTCAGCCATTATGATTTGGCGATCCGTTATCCCGATGTCATTGTGGAAAATGTCCACCTGAGCGACAGCTTGATGACCCTATGCTACCGGATGTCCAACAAAAGCGAGGATATCCGTGAGACCTGATCTCTTTTGCCGCTAAAGCCCAAACCAAAGATTTTCTCAAACAAAGCTGCCTCTTCTCTTTGAACACTATTTACTAGATTCTTTCGCATTTTATCCCTTAAGATTGGTAATAATAATCCGATAGTTTTCTTGACACCATAGAACAACTTTGTTATAATAATAACAAAGTTCGTTATATAATTAACAACAGGAGGTTATTTTCCATGCCAAGTGAGAAGAAAAATCAGGAAAAGCCAGCCGTCGATGTTAACGCTATGATTGACCAGCTGGTGGCCAACGCACAAAAGGCTTTGGAAGAGTATATGAAGCTGGACCAGGAGCAGGTCGATAAGATCGTGCATGCGATGGCTCTGGCCGGTCTGGACAATCATATGCCGCTCGCCAAGCTGGCCTATGAGGAAACCGGACGCGGAGTGATGGAAGACAAGATCATCAAGAACATGTTTGCCAGTGAATACATTTGGCATGATATCAAATATGCCAAGACGGTAGGCATTGTTGATGAAAACGACATGGAAGGCTATGTGGAGGTTGCGGAACCGGTAGGTGTTGTAGCCGGTGTTACCCCTGTCACCAATCCGACCTCTACTACTATTTTTAAATCCATGATCTGTGCTAAATCCAGAGACCCGATCATTTTTGGTTTCCATCCCAGCGCTCAAAAGTGTTCCGCTGAGGCGGCAAAAATTGTTCGTGACGCCGCTATCGCTGCCGGCGCTCCTGAAAACTGCATTCAGTGGATAGAAACCCCTTCTATCGAGGCCACAAACGCTTTGATGAACCATCCGGGGGTTGCGCTGGTTCTGGCCACCGGCGGCGCCGGCATGGTAAAGGCCGCTTATTCTACCGGTAAGCCTGCTTTGGGCGTAGGCCCCGGCAATGTTCCCTGCTATATCGAAAAATCCGCTAATCTGGAAAGAGCCTGCACCGACCTGATGCTTTCCAAGACCTTTGATAACGGTATGATCTGCGCTTCTGAGCAGGCTGTCATCGTTGACGAGTGCCTGGCCGATGATTTTGAGCGGATTATGAAAGAAAACAACTGCTACTTCCTGAACAAAGAGGAGACCAAAAAGGTTTCCGACTATGTTATCAATCCGCAGAAGCAGGCGGTTAATTCCGCTGTAGTCGGCAAGCCCGCCTCCTGGATCGCTGAACAGGCTGGTGTGAAGGTTCCCGACAAGACCAAAATCCTGATCGCCCTTTTGCCGGATGTCGGCCCTGAGTATCCTCTCTCCAGAGAAAAGCTCTCTCCTGTTTTGGCCTATTTCAAGGTAAAGGATTGGCATCAGGGCTTTGAATACGCTCAGAAGATGCTGAATCTTGGCGGCCTGGGGCACTCTGCCGTTATCCACAGCACCAACAATGATTTAATCACTCTATATGGTGAAACTATGAAGGTTGGCCGTGTGATTTCCAACTCTCCGTCCTCTCAGGGCGCCATTGGTGACATTTATAACACCAATACCCCGTCTCTGACTCTGGGCTGCGGCTCCTACGGCCACAACTCTACGACTTCCAACGTTTCTTCCGTTAACCTGATTAACAAGAAGCGCATCGCCAAGAGGAGAGTTAACATGCAGTGGTTTAAAGTTCCGCCGAAGATCTATTTTGAAAACGATTCTATTCAATACCTGCAGAAGATGGAGGGCATTGAGCGCGCCTTTATCGTCACCGATCCCACTATGGTAAAGCTGGGCAATGTGGATAAGGTTCTCTATTACCTGAGAAAGCGTGAAAAATACTGCCATTCTGAAATTTATTCCGACGTTGAGCCTGATCCGGACGTAGAAACCATTATGCGCGGCGTACAGGCTATGCGTCAGTTCCAGCCTGACGTCATTATCGCCTTGGGCGGCGGCTCCGCTATGGATGCCGCTAAGGGTATGTGGCTGTTCTATGAGCATCCGGAAGCGACCTTTGACGGCTTGAAGCTGAAATTCATGGATATCAGAAAGCGTGCTTACAAGTTCCCGAGATTAGGCGCCAAGGCTCAGATGGTATGTATCCCCACCACCTCCGGCACGGGTTCTGAGGTTACCTCCTTCTCTGTCGTTACCGATAAAAAGAACGGCAATATTAAGTATCCTCTGGCCGATTACGCTTTGACTCCCGGCGTTGCCATCATTGATCCTCAGTTTGTAATGTCTCTGCCGAAATCCGCTACCGCGGATACCGGTTTGGACGTTCTGACTCACGCTCTGGAAGCCTATGTTTCCGTAATGGCCAGCGACTACACCGACGGCCTTGCCTTGCAGGCAATCGGCATGGTGTTTGAGTACCTGCCCAGAGCCTATAAGAACGGTGCTACCGATACGGTTGCCCGTGAAAAGATGCACAATGCCTCTTGTATCGCCGGTATGGCGTTTACTAACGCTTTCTTGGGCCTGAACCACTCTATGGCTCATAAGCTGGGCGGCGACTATCATATTCCTCACGGACGCGCCAACGCGATCCTCCTCCCCTATGTTGTGGAATACAATGCTCAAAAGCCTACAAAGTTCGCTACCTTCCCGAAATATGAGAAGTTCATTGCGGACGAGAAATATGCCAGGATTGCCCAGTATATTGGTAAGGGTGGTAAGACTGTACAGGAAAGCGTACAGAATCTGGTGCAAGCGATCCGCGACCTGGAAAGAGAGGTTGGCGCTCCCGCCAGCATTCAGGAATGCGGCATCGATGAGAAGCTCTTCTTTGACAATCTCCAGAGATTGTCTGAAAACGCTCATGAGGATCAGTGCACCACTGCGAATCCCCGCTATCCCCTCATCAGCGAAATTGCCGAGCTGTATACGAAGGCTTATTACGGTAAATAAGATTTTTACCGCCTGATATCTCGTTTTTCTTGGCTCTGTAACAGGTGTTAACTTATCGCCTTCCGTCTTTTCTTTTGACGTAAGGGAGAAGCTTTTCCTCTCTTAATCTCTGAAACACTTTACAGAAATCAAAAGCATTAAAAAGCGCTGTCACTGTGGAAGCTTTCACAGTGACAGCGCTTTTTTCATCAGTAAATTGTTCAGCCGCCTATCCTAAAAGCCCTGGAATGGCAGAGAAAACCAATCAACGCTAACCATAAAGGAATCGAGCCGCATAATAAGACCTCGCTGTTTCGTTTCAGCCGATAAGCTTTCTGAAAAATAAAAAAATAAATACCGGTATCAAAAGAAGGATCGTTTTGATACCGGTATTTTCCTAACACGCTTATATTTTCCTCTTCACATTTCTTTGTTTTCACAAAAGGATACAGCATTTTGCTGAAGATGGGATTAAAAGCAACACCAGCTTAAGCCTGCAGGAGATTATCCAGCAATCCAGTATAGCTTGCCAAAGACTTCACGCCAATCTCAGATGCCTGCAGCGCACCATTTTTAAACACAAGAATTGTGGGAATACTTTGGATACCAAATCGGACCGCTAATTCCTGCTGCTCATCCACGTTGACTTTAGCAACCGCTACTCTTCCCTGGTACAGATTGGCCAGCTGTTCGATAACCGGCGCCGCCATTCTGCACGGAGCGCACCAAGCGGCCCAAAAGTCTACCAGAACCAGGTGATTTCTGCTTAACATGTCATCAAAATTTTCCCAGGTAGGATGCAATATTTCAGCCATAAGAAAATTCCTCCTTTTTAAGACTTGTGTTCGTCCAAATAGGCCGCCGCCATCTGTGCGGCGATCAAGCCTTCGCCTACCGCTTTGGATACCTGCAGCGGCTTTCCGGTACAATCTCCCGCGGCGTATAGTCCTGGAACATTGGTTTCCATTTTATGATTGACTTTTATGTAGCCTTCTTCTAAAACAAGCCCTTCCACCAAAGCGGCGGGAGCGATACTATTTCGGAGAATAAATAGTCCATCCGCCGGCAGCTCCTGCCCATTCACTAAGACGGCCTCCACCTTTTCCTTCCCGCTCACCTGTTTTACTGCTCCGGAAAGATAAGGAATCTGCTCTGCAAGGCCCTCCCGAAAAGCAGAAGCGGAGACAAACGTCACGGAAACGCCGATCTCCTGAAGAAAATTAGCCTCTTTCGCCGCCTCCGGGCTCAAGCCCCATACAACAGCGCTTTTCCCCCGGTACAGCATACCATCGCAGGTGGCGCAGTAACTGACTCCCCTGCCCAAAAGCGCTGGAAACGCCGGTGGCCAAAATCACTGTTTTCGCCTCGACCATCTCACCGTCCACATTCAAAAGAAAATATTCTCCCATAGGAAGAATATTGGCTGCCTTCCCTTTTTCCGGAACCACTCCCATCGCCCGGGCGTGGCTGAGAAACTGTTCCATCATTTGCCTGCCGTCTACATCATACAGGCCAAGATAATTGTTTACTTTTTCTGCCCGTAAAAGATAGTTGCTTTCCGAAGAAAAAATGCGGACCGTTTTCCCCCGGGCTATCGCATTAATCCCGGCGGAAAGCCCTGCGGGGCCAGCACCGATAATTGCAATTTCCAGCATAGAAACACATTCTTTCCAATATCATTGAATAAAGGTATACAGCGTCCCCAGTATCGGAAGCGGCTCTTCCTTATCCTGGGCCGCATTCACGATTCCCCAAACCATCAAGGCTAAAACCGCAGCTCCTCCCAAAACAGATAATAAGGCCGTAAAGATAAACAGAAAGGGCAAATACGTAAAAGCTGCGTTTAAAACCGTCATTGCCAGGCTGTACGCCGCTGAGAAAATACTCAGCAGGATTCCCTGATTGACGTGAAATCTCACTTTTGGATTATCCGGATCAGCCAGCAGGCCTACCAGCCAAAGCACGGAAAAATAGGCGAGAACGGAAAACAGCTTGGTATTATTCGCTTTTGTGAGGGGAGTAGTGCCGCCCGGGTTTCCATTGGAGCCCACAAAGGCTTGCTCCGTGCGATAGGCGGATTGCCGCCGAGCATTCCCCGTATTTTGAGCCTCATGAGATTTTTCTCCCGAGGCATTGCTTCCCGCATCGTTTTTTTGCTCCTGATTTTCCGGTGCCTTGGGCGTCTGGTTGGACTGATCCATGATATATCTCCTCTCATTGATAGGATTATTTCCTTAAAAGCCTATCAAAATCGCCTACAAAGGGAAGCGGCCGCTGTTGGTTTCTCGCCGCCCCGATCACGCCCATAACGATCATAATCACCCAGGCTACGGTAATTCCAACATATAACAGCAAACTGAAAATTTCTTGCACCGCCGGAAAGGAACTTAACAGCCAGCAAAGCAAAGAGGTTACCACATAAGCGCCGGCCACAAAGCAGAACAGAATCGCTCCCTGGTGGGTATGGAACTTCACATGAGGTTCATCCTTTTCCACAGAGAGCTTTCCCATCAGAAACAAAGGGCCGATATAGGCTAATATAGATAACAGCTTTACATTTACCTTGTTATATTCCTCATTCATCGTTATCCCTCGTAAGCTACAATCTCAATGCTGTTGATGACGACATCCTCTAACGGCTTATTGCTTTGGCTGTCTACCTCGACACCAGCAATGGCATCCACCACGTCCATGCCATCAAATACCTGGCCAAAAACAGTATGCCCCCGGTCGACGGGACTATATGCGCCATCCAGATTGGGATTGCCGCCGTTTTCCTCATACAGCTTTTCAATTTCTTCCGTCAGCTTATCCGTGTCAAACGCAGATCCGTACTGCGCCCCAAACTGTTCCTTATACTCTTCCCCGGCTTGATCCAGAGCCGCCTTGTACTGCGCCCAATACTGCTTATAAAAATCCCAGCCGGAAAACGCACTGGCCGGCGCCTGATTGATAAAAAACTGACTGCCGTTCGTATCCGGTCCGGAATTCGCCATAGACAGCGAACCGCGGATATTGAACAAAGTATCGCTGAATTCATCCTCAAAGGGCTCTCCCCAAATACTGTCGCCGCCGGTTCCATCGCCGTTAGGATCTCCGCCCTGGATCATAAAGTCGTTGATCACACGATGAAAGGTCAAGCCGTCGTAATAACCATCCTTGGCATGGGTTTTAAAATTCTCTACCGCCTTGGGAGCGGCTTCCGGGAAAAACCGAATACTGATATCCCCCATACTGGTGTGCATAATCGCAATTTCTTCCCCTTTCTGGGGCATATCCAATTGATAACCTACCGAGCCTTTAGAACCCTGACACCCCGTAAACACTCCGAAGGTAAGCGCCAGAGTCAAGGCGCAAATCACCGCAAGAATCCTATGCTTCAATGAAAACTCCTCCTTACTGATATAAAACTATTTTAGTATATGTGCCATTTTTTTGCAATAGACAGTTTATGAATTAGCGCTTCTAATTTAATAGTCCGCCCGCATATAAATACTATGCACACGAAAACGGGAGGTATTAAGTTGAAAAAAGTATGCAATCAAAAATCGCAGACAATAAATGAACGGATTCATGACTTGTTTGTGTGCGAAGGGGGTGGAGCATTGTGCTCCCAAAAATAAATGAATTTACTCCAGAGGGCTGGAAAATGGAGACGCCTGAAAACCGTGCCGCCTTTCAATCCGCCTCTTCCCTGGCTGACGCGTGCCGGGATCGGCAAATCTTAGAGGGGAGGGCGGTTATCTGCGACAGCAGCCACAACCTTGTTGTAGACTGTGGCTGCATGCGCGGATTGATTCCCCGCGAAGAAGG
>OHFB01000972.1_pt1 | contig 12590 bp, 8 predicted proteins | sample 1567461 | NCBI WGS metagenome assembly OHFB01 (sample SAMEA3879566, study PRJEB24766) | human gut metagenome | biome: human-associated habitat; feature: feces | place: USA | collected 1985/1987
AAGGTTGTGTTCGATTACAACAACCGTGTTTCCGCCGTCAACAAGAAGCTGAAGGACATCAACAAGTCTGTGTACATCGGCAATGTGCAAGCCCGTTGTCGGCTCGTCAAGAATATAAATTGTCTTGCCCGTACTGCGTTTTGAAAGCTCTGTTGCAAGCTTTACACGCTGAGCCTCACCGCCCGAAAGCGTTGTTGCAGGCTGACCGAGTTTTATATAACCAAGACCTACTTCATACAGGGTTTTCAGCTTTCTGTAAATCTTCGGGATATTTGAGAAGAACTCCATTCCCTCCTCAACTGACATTTCAAGAACATCATTGATTGACTTGCCCTTGTACTTTACTTCGAGGGTTTCACGGTTATATCTCTTGCCCTTGCAGACCTCACACGGAACATAAACATCTGACAAAAAGTGCATTTCAATCTTGATAATACCGTCACCCTGACAAGCCTCACATCTGCCGCCCTTTACATTGAATGAAAATCTGCTTGGTGTAAAACCACGCATTTTCGCATCGGTTGTAGCGGCATAAAGCATTCTGATATCCGTAAACACACCTGTGTATGTTGCAGGATTTGAACGGGGAGTTCTGCCTATAGGACTTTGGTCAATGGCAATTACCTTGTCAAGATTTTCCATACCCCTGATTTCCTTGTGCTTGCCGGGGATTGTCTTTGCTCGATTAAGGTCACGGGCAAGGGCTTTGTAAAGAATTTCGTTTACAAGTGAGCTTTTGCCCGAACCCGAAACACCTGTTACGCAGACAAATTCACCGAGCGGAATTTTAACATTGATATTTTTAAGGTTATTTTCAGCCGCTCCTCTGACTTCAAGGAAAAGTCCGTTGCCTTTTCTGCGCTTTTCGGGAACGGGAACTTTGCGTTCGCCCGAAAGATACTTGCCTGTGATTGAATTCGGACATTGCTTAATCTTTTCAACATCACCGACACAGACAATTTCACCGCCGTGAATACCTGCCCCGGGACCTACATCCACAATGCAATCTGCGGCATACATAGTGTCCTCATCGTGTTCAACAACGATAACAGTATTTCCGAGGTCACGAAGTCGCTTTAAGGTTGCAAGAAGTTTTTCATTGTCACGCTGATGAAGTCCGATACTCGGCTCGTCAAGAATATACAGCACACCCATAAGCGAACTGCCGATTTGCGTTGCAAGGCGGATTCGCTGACTTTCACCGCCGCTGAGTGTTCCCGAGCTTCTTGAAAGAGTAAGGTAGCCGAGTCCTACGCTCTTGAGAAAGTTAAGTCTTTCGTTAATTTCTTTTATAATTTCAGCACCGATAATCTGCTCTTTTTCTGTAAGCTTGAGCTGACCTACAAATTCGAGTGCGTCAACAACCGACATTTTGCAGAAATCGGCAATGTTAAGTCCGCCGACTGTTACTGCAAGGCTTTCGGCTGAAAGTCTGTCGCCGTGACAGAGATCGCACGGAATTTCTGCCATATACGAACGGATTTCATCCTTAATCCAGTTACTGCTTGTGTCATGATAACGGCGTTCAAGGTTGTTGATTATGCCCTCAAATTTATGCTGATAAGTACCTCCGCCGTAAACCGATTTTTTATTGATTGTCAGCTCATCATCACCTGTGCCGTAGAGGATTTTGTCGATAGTTTCCTTCGGGAGATTTTCAAGCGGTTCATCAAGCGAAAAATTGTACTTTTTCGCTAAAGCCTCCATATACATTGCGGCAATTGTACTGCCTTCCATTGCCCAACCGCTGCCCTTGATACCGCCGTCACGGATACTCTTTGACATATCGGGAATAATTTTGTTCTCATCAATTTTGAGGAACACGCCGAGTCCCGTACACTTTGGGCACGCACCGAACGGATTGTTGAATGAAAACATTCTCGGTGAAAGCTCGTCAATGCTCACACCGTGCTCGGGGCAGGCATATTTTTGTGAAAAAGTCACATCCTCATCGCCGTTGAAGTTCACCGTAACAAGACCGCCGCCAAGCTTTGACGCTGTTTCGATGCTGTCTGAAAGTCTTGATGCTATTTCAGGCTTGATTACAAGACGGTCAACAATGATTTCTATATTATGCTTTTTATTTTTCTCAATCGGAATATTTTCCGACAAATCATAGATGATCCCGTCAACTCTTGCACGGACATAGCCCGATTTTCCGGCACTGTCAAGAACCTTTGCGTGTTCGCCCTTTCTGCCCCTTACAACGGGAGCCATAACCTGAATTTTCGTACCCGTTTCATAGGTCATAATCTTATCGACAATCTGGTCAACTGTCTGCTGACGGATTTCCCTTCCGCAAACCGTACAATGCGGAACACCTATTCTTGCATACAAAAGGCGGAGATAATCGTAAATTTCCGTAACCGTACCGACCGTTGAACGGGGATTCTTTGAAGTAGTTTTCTGATCGATTGATATTGCAGGCGAAAGTCCCTCTATGCTTTCAACATTAGGCTTGTCCATCTGACCGAGAAACATTCTTGCATATGAAGAAAGGCTTTCAACATATCTTCTCTGTCCCTCGGCATAGATGGTGTCAAATGCAAGCGAGCTTTTGCCCGAACCCGAAAGTCCTGTAATTACGACAAGTTTGTTACGGGGAATTTCAACATTTACATTTTTGAGGTTATGCTCTTTTGCACCTCTCACAATAATTTTATCCTGTGCCATTTCATCTACCCTTTACTGCGTCAAACACCTGACACAACTTCATACATTCGTTTAAATTTTGATTCATATACACGCATAGCCTCTCATCGCGAGAGGCTATGTTTATTTGATATTAACCTTCTGTGGACTCGTCAACCTTTGTTTCGGCTGAGGGTTCTTTGTCGGCAGTTTCCTGCTCAACTTCTTCGGGTTCTTTATATGTGCCGTTCATTACGGCAGTAAAGTCCTCGCTGCCCATCTTCTCATGCTTGATAAGATATTTAGCAATATCGTGGAGCTTATCCATATTATCGCTGAGAATCTTAGTAGCGTCGCCATATGCCTTGTTGACCATATCAAGAACGAGCTGATCGATTTTAGCTGCGGTAGCCTCGGAATAATCCTGAGTTCTGCTGCCCATATCTCTGCCGAGGAATACGGAATTGTTGTCTGTGCCGTAGCATACACAACCGAGTTCCTTAGTCATACCGTACTTTGTAACCATTGCACGGGCTGTTTTTGTAGCCTTTTCAATATCGTTTGACGCACCTGTTGAGATGTCATCCATAATAAGTTCTTCGGCAACTCGACCGCCAAGACTTACAACGATATCCTCATACATACCTCTGCGTGAGTTATATGACTTGTCCTCACTCGGGAGCGGCATTGTGTAACCGCCTGCCATACCTGTCGGAATAATTGAAATCTCGTGAACAGGATCCTGAGTTTCGAGCTTATCAAAGAGAATTGCGTGACCTGCCTCATGATAGGCTGTGAGCTTTTTCTCTTTCTCACTCATTACTTTGCTCTTTTTCTCTGCACCGACAACAACCTTGACTGTTGCCTCCTTGATTTCGTCCATAGTAATGGCTTTTTTATCTTTTCTTGCGGCAAGAAGTGCGGCCTCATTAAGAAGATTTTCAAGGTCTGCACCTGTAAATCCGGCTGTTGTTTTAGCAATAGTCTTGAGATTTACATCGGGAGCAAGAGGTTTCTTTCTTGCATGAACCCTGAGGATAGCCTCACGGCCGTTTACATCGGGATAGCTTACAACAACCTGACGGTCAAATCTGCCCGGACGCATAAGAGCCGGATCGAGAACATCGGGTCTGTTAGTTGCGGCAATAAGGATTACACCCTCGTTAGCACCGAAACCGTCCATTTCAACAAGCAACTGGTTAAGAGTCTGCTCTCGCTCATCGTTGCCGCCGCCAAGACCTGCGCCTCTCTGGCGACCTACGGCGTCAATCTCATCAATAAAGATGATACAAGGTGAGTTTTTCTTTGCCTGATCAAAGAGGTCACGAACACGAGACGCACCGACACCGACAAACATCTCAACAAAGTCTGAACCTGAAATTGAGAAGAACGGCACACCTGCCTCACCTGCAACAGCTCTTGCAAGCAATGTTTTACCTGTACCTGGAGGGCCTACAAGGAGAACGCCCTTTGGTATTCTTGCGCCGAGTTTGTTATACTTTTCAGGAGCCTTGAGGAACTCAACAACCTCTGCAAGCTCTTCCTTTTCTTCATCGGCACCTGCAACATCATCAAATGTTGTCTTGCGCTTTTCATCGTTTGTGTTCTTAATCTTGGCTTTGCCAAAGCTCATTTCCTTGCCGCCAAGACCTCCGCCGCCCATTTTCTTCATAATGAGCACCCAGGCAACGATGAGAATAATCATAATGATTAGTGTCGGAATCATTTCCATAAGTATGGAATTATCCGTTGCACGGGTAAGGTTATGCGGAATTTCATCAGTTGACGCCGGATTGTAGTACGGCTTGATGTCATCAAGGAAACGCTGAATATCGGCAAGCTGTCCTTTTACAACAATCTTTGATTTTTTGCTGTTTGACTGGGTTTTCTGCTGTTCGGTTGCGGGCTGAGTAGCAGTTGTTGCAGATTGAGAGTCGGAATCGGTTGATTTGATGGGACTCATGCCCTCTTTAAGGGTAATTTCAATCTGACCTGAACCGTAGTCAATGTTAAAGCTGTCAACCATATCCTGAACAAAATACTGCTCAAGCTCCGAGGTTTTCGGTGAAGTTGACTTATTTGTGCTCAGCACAGCCGCTGTTATAATGATTATCAGAATGGGAATTCCGAGATAAAGCAGCAGATTGCGCACTTTCTTTTTATTGTCCAATGCTGTCACTCCTCTGTATAGTATTATTTTTCCGAGGTGGAAATATGTAATGCCACGAAAATTTGCGGCTTATTTTCGCATTAAAATCACGAATAAACTGACGGCTTTAATACGCCTACATAAGGAAGATTTCTGTACTTTTCGTCATAGTCAAGACCGTAGCCGACGATAAATTCATCCGGAATTACCGCACCTGCGTAGTCAATATGGATATCGGCAACCCGTCTGTCCGGCTTGTTAAAAAGTGTACAGAGCTTTACTGATTTTGCCTTCTTGGCTTTGAGATATTTTGTGATAAAGTCAAGAGTATTGCCTGAGTCGATAATATCCTCAACAATGAGAATATCCTTGCCCTCAACAGACTGGGAAATATCCTTCTGAATATTAACTCTGCCTGAGCTTACAGTACCGCTGCCGTAGCTTGAAGCAACGATAAAGTCGATTGAAAAATCAAGATTAACCTTTCTCATAAGGTCAACCATAAAGGCAACGCTGCCCTTGAGCAGACCGACCATTATAAAATCTTTGTCATTATAATCTTTTTCAATCTGTTTTGCAATAGTGTTCACAATATTTTCAATATCTTTTTCCGAATACAGAATTTTTTCAATATCCTTATGCATAATTAACCCTCTTTGTCTATATTTATGAGTAATTTTTCGGTTTTTTCGGTGTCATCTGCCTTTCCCTGCAATGAAACACCAAGCTTTTCACACCACAAAACGGTGTTGGATACCGCAAGCAGTAACAGCCTGTCCCTCATTTCGGACGGGATTTTCTGTTCGTTAAAAACCTTGCGGAGCGGTTTTGTGACCATGCGGTCCGGATATGTAAACCTGTCGCCTGCTCTGCGTGTGCGAAAAACAGGATTTTCGCCAAGCCGCTTTTTGGAAACGAGGTTATTTTGATTTGTTACTTTTTCGGTAATTTCATTTACCGTGTATATTTTTCCGTCATAAGAAAAGGTCATATTATTCTTTAACGGAATTTCATTAAAATCAGGGGAGTTTTTAGGACATACAAAGCGGAGTATTCCCTGTTTTGAAACGGCTGTGCATTGTTTTGACAGTTCAACGCTTCCTCCGTTTCTGATTATTTCACACAATAGTAAAATTGTTTTTCTTTCGGGAGTAATGTTACAATTATTCTTTAACAGAATAAACAACATTTCCTTCAGAACGGCAGAATCAAGGCTCAACAGCTTTTTGCAGTCGTAGCCAAAATCACCTTTGCAATCATGCACGGCTTTTTCGGCACATTTCTTAATGAAATCAGCCGACTCTCCGGCATTTTCACTCAAGCCTAAAGCCGTCCGTTCAAAAGAAGGATTCAGCTTTTTAAGACACGGAATAATGTTATGCCTAATGTAATTTCGTGTGTAATCATCGGCAAGATTCGTACTGTCGGTAACATATTCAAGGTTGTTTTTCTCACAATAGCTTTCAATGTCACCTCTCGAAAGTTCAATCAGCGGTCTGATTATGTTCCCCCGTTTTGGAGGAATTGCCGACAAACCTGTCAAAGACGCACCCCTTGCAATATTGAATATCAGCGTTTCGGCATTGTCGGATGCCGTGTGAGCGGTTGCAATCTTTGCACAAAGTTTTTGCGAAAGCTCTTCAAAGAAAGCGTAGCGGACATTTCTTCCGCAAAGCTCTTCGCTGATTTTCTGCTGTTTGGCAAGTGTGGGAACATCAACGCTTTTTATGAAAAGTTCCGTGTTAAATTTCTTACAAAGAATTTTGCAGAAATTTTCATCACGCTTTGCCTCATCGCCACGGATATTGTGGTTGATATGAGCGGCATAAATCGAAAGATTGTATTTTTCTTTCAGAGAAATAAAAATGCTTAACAAAGCCGTGGAATCAGCTCCGCCCGAAAGTGCAACGATTACGCTGTCACCTTTTTCAAGCAAGCCGTATTTTTCAACGGTTGCTGTAACACGGTTAAGCATCTCGGTTGTCCGTTCCCGTAAAGCGCATGAACTCGCCCTGCCAATGCAGTTTTACAATATTAGTTTCACCGTGACGGTTCTTTGCTACGATACACTCACCCGAATTCATATCGGCTGTCGGTGCGGCAGAATCCTCTCCGCTCTCTTTGTCATAGTAGCCCTCACGATAAAGGAACAGTACGATATCGGCATCCTGCTCGATAGAACCCGAATCTCTCAGGTCGGCAATCTGCGGTCTGTGGTCATCACGCTTTTCTGCAGCACGGGAAAGCTGTGACAGAGTGATTACGGGAACATTCATTTCCTTTGCAAGAATTTTCAGATTTCGTGTAATTTCCGAAATTTCATTTACACGGTTGTCAATCTTTCTGCCGCTCGACATAAGCTGAAGATAGTCGATTACAACAAGGTCAAGGTTGTGAAGTCGGCGAAGTCTTGACTTCATCTCAGGAATTGTAATACCCGGAGTATCGTCAAGATAGAGGTCGGTTTTGCTGAGAATATCGCTTGCGGGGATAAGTCTTGACCACTCCTCCTCGGTAAGCTGACCTGTTCTCAGTTTTGTACCGCCTATAAGCGCCTCACTTGAAAGCAGACGGCTTGCAAGCTGTTCCTTTGACATTTCAAGCGAGAAAAACGCAACGGTCTTTTTGGACTTACACGCAACATTTCGTGCAATATTGAGTGCGAAACTCGTTTTACCCATACCCGGTCGGGCGGCAAGAATGATAAGATCGGAACGGTTAAGTCCAGTAATCATTCGGTCAAGGTCGCCTATGCCCGTTGGGATAGGTTTCATACTGTTGTCGGTTTCGCTGTTGAGTGCGTCAAGCCGGTCGAAAGTCTGTAAAATTACCGAGTTGATACGCTCAAGACCGTGCTTTTCATTGCCCTGTCTGATGTCAAAAATCTTCTGTTCTGCCGAATCAATCAGAACCGAGGGATCCTCGTTGCCTGCAGTTGCGTCATCAATAATTTCACGGGATGCCGTAATAAGTCTGCGGACATTGTACTTTTCTGCAATAATCTTCGCATATTCTTCGGCATTAGAAATTGAAGGGCAATTGTTGACAAGATCCATCAGATAGGTTTTTCCTGTTGACTCGTCAAAAGCTTTATTCTGTTTTAATCTTTCAAGCAGAGTGACAAAGTCGATGTTAAGACCGAGTCCGATCATCTCCTGCATCTGTGCAAAAATCAGCTTGTGCAAAGAAACATAGAAATAATCGGGGCTTTTCAGAGTATCAACAACCTTGTCAAAGGTGTCGCTTTCAAGAATGATTGCACCTAAAACCGCTTGTTCCGCTTCGGGGCTGTACGGCAGATGAAGTCCGTCATAACTGCCCGCAAAATTTAAATCAGCCATTTTTACTCCTGTTTATTATGCCTCGGATACCTGAACATCAATCTTTGCAGAAACGCCTGTAAAGAGCTTTACCTCTGCGTGATATGTACCGAATTCCTTAATGTCGCAGTCAAGAACAACCTTGCGCTTGTCAACATCAATATTGTACTGCTTTTTGATTTCTTCGGCAACCTGCTTTGAAGTTACGCTGCCAAAAAGTCTGCCGCCCTGTCCTGCTTTTGCAGTCATCTTGAAGGTTTTGCCCTCAAGAGTCTTTTTGTCATGTTCTGCCTGAGCCTTTTGGGTTGCAATTTTATAATTTTTGGAATTCTCGGCATTCTTATATTCATTCATAGCCTGAGCGTTTGCCTCTTTTGCAAGCTTTCTCGGAAGGAGAAAGTTTCTTGCATAGCCGTCAGATGCCTCAACAAGCTCGCCTTTTTTGCCGAGTGATTTTACATCCTGCATTAAAATTACTTTCATAACCAATCAACCTTTCTTACGAGTTTTCCTCATCATCAAGTGTGTTGTCAATTTCAGACAGCAACTGTTGATAAGCAAGCTCTTTTGTAGTGTTTTTAAGCTGTGTCGCCGCCATGGTCTGATGACCGCCGCCGCCAAGCTTCTCCATTATAATCTGAACATTAACATTACCGTAGCTTCTTGCTGAAATGTTAATTTGACTGTTGTCTTCAAAAAGAACGAAGGATGCGTCAACGCCTTTGAGATTGAGCATTTCATCAGCCGCCTGAGCCGACGCAAGCCTTATATCGCCGTCACCGCTCGGCGCAATCGAAATTGCACAGCCACGGTAAACATGGGCCTTGCACACAATGTCAACCTTTTCACGGTAGGTTTCGATATTATCGGAAAACATACCCTTTACGGTGAGCGTGTTTGCACCCCTTTTTCTCAGATAAGCCGCCGCCTCAAATGTGCGCACGCCTGTTTTAACGGCAAAATTCTTTGTGTCAAGTGTAATGCCTGCAAGCATTGCGTCTGCCTGAACATATGTGAGCGGAGAATCATCAAGACAGCTGATTATTTCACTGCACATTTCACAGGTTGAAGACGCCGAGGGTTCGTGACAGAACACAAGAGCGTTGTTTATGTAATCAACCGCCTTTCTGTGGTGGTCGATAATGATAACCTTTTTACATTTTTCGTAGAGCTCCGTACTTTCAAGAGAACGCTTCAGGTGCGTATCAACTATAATGAGAAGCGACTTCTGGGTAAGTCCCGAAAGAGCGGCTTCCGGAGAAATGAATATATCGGTGTCGAGTTTTTCATCAGTATATTCAATGAGCTGTTTTGCCATTGAGGTTTCTCGGTTAATGACAACCTTTGAATAACGCTTGAAAGTTTTCTCCATTATGCATTGAAGTCCGATTGCCGCACCTACACAGTCAAGGTCGGAAAACTTGTGTCCCATAATAAAGATCTTGTCGCAGTCGGCAACAACACGGCTGATTGCGTTTGCAATAACTCTCATACGCACCTTGCTTGCTTTTTCCGCTGCGGCAACCTTTCCGCCGAAGAACTCGTATGTATTGTCTTTTTTAATGACAGCAACCTGATCGCCGCCTCTGCCCAGTGCCATTTCAAGGGCTTTCCTTGCGTTGAGCTCGCTCTCTTTGATGTTATTATAACCTCGGCAAAGACCTACCGAGATTGACGCACTGTGGTTATTTATCGTGATTTCTCGGATAGTTTTAAGAATCGGAAACTTATCGGCTGCCATTTTTTCAACATCGGCATCTCTGAAAATTATCATATAACGGTTGTTGCCGATTTTTTTGTAAAGAGCCGAATACTGCTCCGCCCACTTTTGCAGGCAAACTTCAATATCGAGCATTGCCTCGGAAAACGACTCGTCCGAGTTATCGGAAAAGTCCTCTGCATTGTCAAAAACGGCAATCGCAACGCACGGCTTGGAAGCAAGATATTCCCTTGTAATCTGCTTGTAATAGGTGTTTTCGATAAATTCACAGACAGCGCCCTCGCCTGTAGAACGGCAATAAACCGTGTATTCTCTGCCGTCAATGGCAACATCACAGCTCTCACCCTTTTTCAGACAGTCAATTTCTTTTCCCGAAAGGTAGGCTTTGATATTATCGCCCTCTGCGCCCTTTCCGCCGCACATAGCCTTGCGGAATCGTGAATTGCACCATACAATGTCACCCTGTCTGCCTATAACGGCAACAGGGCAACTGAATTTTTCAAGGTACTCTTCGTTAATACCCTTTATACTTCCGACTATATTTTTTACCGTACTTTTTACATAGCTTGTAAATCGCAATGAAGTTATAAGCACAACGGCTAAGGAAAGAACAGACACACCGAGTTCGATATAGAACACAACAGGCGAATAGTCATAGCTGACAACAGCCATGGCAAACATTATCACCGAAAAAATTATGAACCACGGTGTAAGCGTCCAATTTCTTTTTCTCATGTCAAACCTCTGTTAATAACAAAATAGCAAAAAATAAATCAGCGAATAAAACTTAAACCTCCTGAAGAATAGGAAGAATCATCGGAGCTCTCCTTGTACGCTGACCGATAAGTTTTGAAACATCATCCTTGATTCTGTTCTTAATAATGCCCCATTCGTGAACATTATTCTCTGCACAATCCTCAAGAATTGCAAGAGCGGTCTGCTTGACCTCTTCAAGAAGTCTTTCGCTCTCACGAACATATACAAATCCTCTTGAAACAATATCGGGACCGCTGATAACATGACCGTCATAAACATCAAGAGAAGCAACAATAATGATAAGTCCGTCCTGTCCGAGGTGCTTTCTGTCACGAAGAACGATACTTCCGACATCACCAACGCCGAGGCCGTCAACGAACACCTTGCCTGCCTGAACAGGCGGAAGCTCTTTCATATAATCCTCGTTGATTTCAAGAACACTTCCGACATCACCGATATAAATGTTCTTGCGTTCCATACCGAGAAACATTGCAAGGTCGGCATGTTTTCTGAGGTGTTTCTGTTCGCCGTGAACAGGGATAAAATACTTTGGCTTTACAAGCTTCTGCATGATTTTGAGTTCCTCCTGACAGGCATGACCTGAAACATGAACTTCATACATTGACTCATAAATTACCTTACAACCCTTTTTAAGAAGTTCGTCAACAACATTGCCGACTGTTTTCTCATTACCGGGAATCGGATTGGCTGAAATTATGATGAAATCGCCCTCACCGACCATTACCTTGCGGTGGTCTGAATATGCCATTCTTGAAAGTGCGCTCATCGGCTCGCCCTGACTGCCTGTTGTAACAAGAACAACCTGCTGCGGCATATACTTGTCGAGCATATCAATATGAATATTTTCGGGAAGATGAAGATATCCGAGCTTTTGTGCAACATCCATATAGTTGACCATACTTCTGCCCGAAAAAGCAACCTTTCTTCCGTACTTTTCTGCACAGTCAATAATCTGCTGAACACGGTTTACATTTGATGCAAAAGTTGCAATTATAATTCTGTAATTTTCCGCACTCTTGAAAAGATTGTCAAGGCTGTCGGATACAGTTCTTTCCGTAGGGGTGTATCCGGGTCTTTCGGCATTTGTACTCTCCGAAAGAAGTGCAAGAACACCTTCGTCACCCACTCTTGCAAAGCTTGAAAGGTCAATCATATCACCCGTGATAGGTGTGCAGTCAATCTTGAAGTCGCCCGTGTGAACAATAGTACCGCCCGGAGTGTGAATTGCAAAAGCAACAGCATCGGGAATCGAATGGTTTACATGAATGAAGTCAATCTTCATACAACCGAGCTTTATTGACTGACCTGCATTTATTACATTAAGCTGAGATTGATTGTATAGACTATGCTCCTTGAGCTTGTTGCCTACAAGACCGAGCGTAAGCGGTGTACCGTAAATCGGAACATTCACCTTTGAAAGAAGAAAAGGCAAACCGCCGATGTGATCCTCATGTCCGTGTGTAAGGATAATACCCTTAACTCTGTCGGCATTCTGTTCAATATATGTGAAATCCGGAATTACAAGGTCAACGCCGAGCATATCCCCGTCAGGAAATGCCATGCCGCAGTCGATGATGATTATATCGTTTTCACATTCAACAAGGGTGATGTTCTTACCTATTTCGTTAAGACCGCCGAGAAATGCAATCTTAATTGACGGCTTCTGAGCATTCTTTTTTGGATAACCCTTTGACTTTGACGTATATTTCTTTTTCCGTTCGATTTCGGCTGAAATCCGTCATCATTTTTCTTATAGTAAGCGTTGTAGGAATTTTTACCCGAACCGCTCTTTTTTGAAGCATTATTTTTAGAGTATTGCTTCACATTCTTTTTGCCTTTTGAGTACCTTGACTGTTTAAGCATAAAGTTTTCGTTCCTCTTTTCTGTACTCACAAATCTACCTCCGTTTTCTGAAATATGTACTGAATAAAAGAAAAATAAATATATCAAAGACCTCTGAGCGCCCGTGAGGTCTTAATTTATTTATAAATTT
>OHFB01000980.1_pt1 | contig 12529 bp, 9 predicted proteins | sample 1567461 | NCBI WGS metagenome assembly OHFB01 (sample SAMEA3879566, study PRJEB24766) | human gut metagenome | biome: human-associated habitat; feature: feces | place: USA | collected 1985/1987
AACAAAACAGAAAAAAATACATAAATGAAGAAAAACACTTGCATCTGTTTACCAGATGGATATAATGAAAACAGAAGAAGCAGTAAACCTGCGGTTCACATAAGCGAAGATCTGAAACATTAACCAAAGTGATCTTTTATTTCTAAACTTCATTGCCGTTTTTCATGCAGCGTTCCTGCTGTGGCAATGTACAGGTAAAATTTCCATGATGATAAGAAGATGATAAGAAGTTGAAACGTTACTGTTCACTCTGTTCACAGTAACGATAAAACAGGTGCAGGGATATTGTTTTTTCAACAGCCGATAAGGTGCTTTCTAAAAAATCTTATGAAAGAAGGGAGGTAAGCTTACGGAAAATATATCACGGGCAACCAAAAAGAGCATGCGTAAACCACTGGAAAAAGAATTGAAGAGTTATCGTGAACAGGGAATTTCTCTGTATCTGAATGGTATACTCAGTAATCCGAAAACAATTGCAAAAGCCTGTCAGATTGCAGAAGGTGGTGGATACATGCGTGATTACGTTGAAGATGAAAAAGGACGGATCGCTCGTGTGGATTTTGATTTCGTCAAAGAAAAATAACAAAAGAGAAAGCTGCCCGAACAGATTCTGAATCAGTCCCCCCGATGTTCATAATGCCTTCGGGCAGCATAAGAATATAATTACGCATATCTTAAAAATTTGTGAAAAATACGATTTTGCAATACAATTGTAATATTTTATGGTATACTTAAGCCAGTATCATCAAGTTACCGATACAGTTGATAATACTGGTACATCATACTCAAAATAACTATATGAAATACCTTTCTGTGAGCTGATGTATCAATAGCGATCGTGTTACTGTCTGCTTTGTTTCCGGTAACACAATATTTACTGAAAGGAAAAATACTATGAATAAAAAGTATAAACCAGTTATCGCAGTTGCCGTTTTGGTCATTCTTGTTGCGATTCTTGGAATTGTCACTCATGTAGTAATGAAGTACATACCATCTTCTGAGAAAATGGATCTGAATGAATATTATGGAGAAATGGCAGATGGGGAGATTGCCCTGGTCATTGGAACTGAGAAAATGGAAGAACGTGGTCTGGTGGACGGAGACAGAGTCTATTTACCACTGGATGTGGTGAATACTTATCTGAACCAGAGATATTACTGGGATTCTGCCAATCAGCAGATACTTTATGCAACACCTTCGGAGCTGACTTCTGCGAGTGCATCATCTGAGGCAGGAGATAAGGTATGGGTGAAAGATGATAAAGTGTATCTGAATCTTACTTATGTGCAGGAATTTACAGATCTTGATGCATACATCACAAAAGATCCATACAGGATTGCCATACAGTATAAATTCAAAAATGTAAAAACAGTCACAGTTAAGAAGAATACAAGCATACGTTACCGCGGAGGAATTAAATCGGCTATTCTTACTTCTGTAAAGAAAGGTACAAAGCTTCGTCTTATCGAAGAAATGGAGAACTGGGATCAGGTAGCTACGGATGACGGATATATCGGTTATATAGATAAGAAGAAAGTGGGAGAAGCAGAGAAGACAAAATTTGAACGAAGCTTTAAGAGGGAACAGTACTCCTATCTTACTATGGACAGCAAGGTTAATATGGTGTGGCATCAGGTGACTTCCACAGATGCCAATGCTTATTTTGCGGATGCGACAGCAAATATGACAGGTGTGAATGTGATCTCGCCTACCTGGTTCTATCTGACAGATACTTCAGGAAACATTGCAAGCATTGCGAGTGCAGATTATGTATCACAGGCTCATGAAAAGGGGCTCCAGGTATGGGGACTGATCGACAACTTTACACAGGAAGTAAGTACAACGGAAACACTTTCCAGCACTGCGGCGAGACAGAATATTATCAGTCAGCTGATCCAGGCAGCCCAAGATGTGGGAATGGATGGCATCAATGTGGATTTTGAATCTCTCAGCGAGGATGTGGGAACTCATTTTCTGGAATTTCTGAGAGAACTTTCCATAGAGTGTCATAAGAATAATCTGGTTCTTTCAGTGGATAACCCGGTTCCTGAGGATTTCACAAGCCATTATGACCGGGCTGAGCAGGGAAGGGTTGTAGATTATGTGATCATCATGGGATATGACGAGCATTATGTAGGATCTGAAGCCGGTTCTGTGGCATCTCTTCCATGGGTGGAACAGGGAATCCAGGATACACTGGATGAGGTTCCGGCTGAACGTGTGATCAATGCCATTCCGTTTTATACCAGACTGTGGAGGACCACAGGGGGAAATGTAACCAGTGAAGCAATCGGTATGGATCAGGCGCAGCAGACAATTGCAGATAATAATGTGGAAACCTACTGGGATAAGACCACTTCCCAGAATTATGGAAAATATGATATAGATAATTCTACCTATCAGATCTGGCTTGAGGATGCTCAGTCAGTTGCAGAGAAAGTGAAGCTGGTATCCAAATATGACCTTGCAGGAGTTTCTGCATGGAAGCTTGGATTTGAAAACAACGTAATCTGGCAGGTAATCTCGGACAATCTGAATAATTAAAAGTTCTGCATCAGCAGGCTATAAAAACATCTTCTGAAACATATATTAATATAGAATTTTATGAAATACTGATTGCATTATTTTATGGAATTGCTATAGCCAGTCTACAGGAACAGTGAATTTTCCCGTAGACTGTAAAAGATGTCTCAGGAGGTGTTTTTAGTTTGAAAAAATATGGACTGGAATTAATGTTAGGGTGTCTGCTTCTTGTCAGTTTTCTCATTCTGTCAAAACAGGCAGCTGAAGTTTCAGAGACTATGAGTTCAACAGAAAATTCAAAAATCATTCTGGTAGATGCAGGACATGGTGGAGCGGATCCGGGAATGATCGGAGTGAACGGACTGGAAGAAAAGGGGATAAATCTTCAGATTGCCGTAAAATTAAAGGATTCTCTGGAAAAACAAGGATTTTCTGTAATCATGACAAGGGAAGAAGATAAGGGCCTTTATGAGGAGGACAGCAGAAATCAGAAAGCACAGGATATGCAGTGCAGGATTGCTATGATAAAGAAATACAGACCTGTGCTGTGCATAAGTGTTCATCAGAACAGCTATCAGGATTCGTCTGTATGCGGTCCCCAGGTGTTTTATTATGAAGATTCTGTCCGGGGAAAGAATCTGGCAGAGTTTATCCAGGAAGAACTGAATCTGGGACTGAAAGTAAAACGCCCTCGTGTGGCAAAAGGTAATAAAACCTATTATCTGTTAAAAAGAAGTGAAAGTGTTTTGAATATTGTAGAGTGTGGTTTTCTTACAAATCCGGAAGAGGCCGGACTTCTCTGCAAAGAAGAATATCAGAATAAAATAGTGGAAGCTATAGTGAAAGGGATTGAACAATATCTGAAGCAACAAAAAATTTAAAATGTTTAATTTATGTGAACTTGCTTTTAATAAGTAGGGATTTTTGCTATACTGATACTTGTTTGATAAAATCCCCCGGGAGGATAGGAATATCTGCATGGCGGGGAAATGTACAGGGAGAAATTATGCTTGGAATTATTTATCTGCTTCTGGCAGGAATGCTGGGCTGTGAAGCATCGAAAATGCTGACAGGAGAGGGAAGGAGTGTGTCAGGTATTAATCGTATCTGGCTCATGCTTCCGGCTTCTTTTGGAGTCGGAACACTTTTACTGACCTGGATGGTATATATTATTTCCTGGTTTTTCAGTGTTGTGGGAAAAGCTGAAAATCCACTTTTGTATGGAAATATTATCGGGATGACAGGTGCAGCAGTTATTATGATACTGCTCAGCGTACAGAAATACAGAAAACAGGGAAGTTACAGGATATGGAATATTGATAAAACACAGGATAAGCGCAGATTAAAAAAGGAAATATTACTCTTTGGTCTGCTGACTGTATTTATTACATATATGATGTTTTATGTATTCTATATAAAAGACGGAATCCTGTATTCCGGCCTGACTGTGTATGGAGATTATGCACCACATACGGCGATGATGCGTTCTTTTTCTGCAGGAAATAATTTTCCCACACAGTATCCTCATTATGGAGGTGCAGATGTAAAGTATCATTTTATGTTTCAGTTTCTCACAGGAAATCTGGAATATCTTGGAATGCGTATAGACTTTGCCTATAATATCGTAAGTACCTTGTCGCTTGTGGGATTTCTTATGCTGTTATATCAGCTTGCACTTAGGATCACAGGCAAAATGTGCTGCGGTGTACTGGCATTGTTTCTGTTCTTTTTCAGAAGCGGAATGGCTTTTTTCAGATTTGTATGGGAGCATATCCAGGCAGGGAATCTTGTGGAAACCCTGGAAGAAAATACTTCCTTTATCGGATATACTGTCAATGAGAACTGGGGATTGTGGAACTTTAATGTTTATCTTAATCAGAGGCATCTGGCATTTGGACTTCTGATGGTGACTTTGGCGCTATATCTGTTTATGGACTGGCTGGAAGCCGGGACGGCACATGAAGAGAAGGGAATACTCTGGATAAAAAACAGAATCTTTTCGAAGGAAGGATGGAAAAGCAGAAATCTGGATCAGGCACTGCTTATGGGAATGTTTCTGGGTCTGTGTGCGTTCTGGAATGGGGCAGCAGTGATCGGTGGTCTGCTGATTTTGTGCGGCTTTGCGATTTTCTCGGATGGAAAAGTGGATTACGCTGTCATGGCGGGGGTATCCATCTTCTTTTCCTGGCTTCAGTCAAAGATTTTTATTGTTGGAAGTGCTATGAGTCCTCAGATTTATCTGGGATTTCTGGCAGAGGATAAGACTGTCCCGGGAGTTGTGAAATATCTGTTCTGGATGAGTGGAGTTTTTTTCCTTGGGCTGGTACTAATGGTATGGTTTATGAGAAGACGGGAGAGAGCAATCCTTGTGAGTTTCCTGTTTCCGGTGATTTTTGCTTTTGTGCTTCTGATGACACCGGATATTAATGTAAACCATAAATATATCATGATATCATATGCGTTTCTGACGATTTTCTGGGCATGGGCAGTATGCAGTCTTTGGAAAGGGAGAAATGGGCAGTCCGGGATACAGAAAACTATGGGAAAGATACTGGCAATAGTATTGGTGATATCTCTGAGTGTGACCGGGATTTATGACTTTGTGGTGATCATAAAGGGAAATGGTCCGGGCAGACGTGTGACTGTAAATATGAACAGCGAGCTGACCCAATGGCTGGAGGAGAATCTGGAGAAAAACGATCTTTTACTTACTCCTGAGTACAGCATGAATGAAGTGACGATGTCCGGAGCTATGCTTTACTGTGGATGGCCATATTACGCATGGTCTGCAGGCTATGATACGAATTACAGGGCTGCACAGGCTGTAACGATATATACCACATCTGACAGTGAAACATTGAAAAAAACAGTACAACAGGAAAAAATAACATATATCCTGTTTGAAGAAGGTTCGGAATTTGAACAGCAGGAATGTCGTGAGGAGACAATTGCTGCAGCATATGAAAAGGTTTATGAGACTCAGGATGGACGGATACGGATCTATAAAACAACAGAATAATCCTCAAATGCAATTATTACGGGGATTACTCCGGATTTATGATTATGAGCCGGGTGATCACAGATTTACAGAGATAAGAGAGAATGTGTAAGATTATAGTAACCACAATAATTTTATAAATGATTAAGGAGGACGTACGGATGAAGAAATGGGCACCGAGAGTGCTTCTTGCAGCAGCTCTTGCAGGGCTGTCTGCATTTCTGTTAAAGGGAGATGTATGGACATTCTGGACCTGGTGGCTGTTGGCATTTCTGATGGGAATGGTTGCCATGCCTGTGACAGGGAGACTGTTTGCCGGATTTGAGGACAAAGGCTGGATGTTTTCAAAAGTGCTGGCGATTACTGTGACAGGTTTTCTTACGTGGTTTCTGGTAACTGCGAAGATACTGCCATTTACTGCAGCGACATGTATCGGTGTGTCTGTTGTATGTGCTGTTGGCTGTGGGGTTTTATATCATTTTCAGGGAAAAAATGGAATTGACTGCTTTCCGTCCGGAAAGGTAAATCTGATTTACGGAGAGGAAATTCTGTTCTTTATATTTTTCCTGATGTGGACTTATTTTGCAGGATTCCGTCCGCAGGCATACGGAACTGAGAAATTTATGGATTATGGTTTCATGGAAGCCATGATGAGAAGTACGACACTTCCTGCAAGAGATCTGTGGTATTCAGAAGGTACGATCAATTATTATTATGGCGGACAGTATTTTGCAGTATTTCTGACGAAGCTGACTGGCAGTAAAGTAGAACTCACTTACAATCTGATGCGTACTTTTGTGGCTGCATTTGCGTTTGTGCTTCCGTTTTCACTGGTTCGTCAGATGTCTGTGGACAGGCTTAAAGAAAGCCTGACAGGAAAGAAACGTTGTTTGCCGGCAGTGGCCGGGATCATAGCAGGACTTTCTGTATCAATTGCGGGAAATATGCATTATGTGGTTTACAGTAAGATCATTCCATGGCTCCAGAATCTGCAGGGAAAAGAAGCGGACAGCTACTGGTTCCCGGATGCGACCCGTTATATTGGATACAATCCGGATGTGCCGGACAAGACGATCCATGAATTTCCATGTTATTCCTTTGTGCTGGGAGATCTCCATGCCCATGTGGTAAATGTAATGTTTGTGCTGTTTCTGGTGGGACTTCTTTATGCGTGGATGCGAAGTGTGCGGATGAGAGAAGCAGTGATCATGAAACCGGGCCGGAAACAGTTCTGGAAAAAACAGCTGTTGATTCCGCATATCCTGCTGGCTGCAGTGATGATCGGTATGTTCCGGTTTACGAATTTCTGGGATTTTATTATTTATTTCGTGGTGACCGGTGGAGTGGTGCTGTTTACCAATATCGTTCAGTTTGATGGTAAAGTGAAGAGGATTCTGGCAGTGACTGCGGTTCAGGCAGTGGAGATCATTGTGATCTCATACGTTGTTTCTCTGCCGTTTACTTTGCAGTTTGACAGCATGTTTAAAGGTGTGGGAATTGCGCAGAATCATTCTATGATCCATCAGCTGCTGATTTTGTGGGGACTGCCTGTGGTTCTGACAGTTCTGCTGATCATCTGTATCATCTGGGAGAAGCTTCGTGGTGGTGCGAACAGAAGTCTATATAAACTGATGAAAGCAATCTCTGTGCCGGATCTGTTTGCGATTGTCATGGGACTCTGTGCGATCGGGCTGATCGTGATTCCGGAGTTGGTTTATGTAAGAGATATTTACGAAAATGGAAACGCCAGGGCGAATACTATGTTTAAGCTGACTTATCAGGCGTATATGCTGTTTGGGATGACCATGGGATATGGTATTTTCCGTATGCTGGTGTCTGCACGTAAGAAAGTGTTTAAGGTTGTGTCAGTGATCGGCCTGGTATTGCTTTGCTGGACCTTTGGTTATTTTGGAAACAGTGTGTATGCGTGGTTTGGAAAGGTATGGGAGCCTTCTGAATATAAAGGATTGAATGCGACATCTTTCCTGTCAAATGATTTCACAGAGGATGTGGCTGGTATTAAATGGCTGAAGAAGAATGTGAAAGGGTCACCGGTTGTGCTTGAGGCGAACGGGGACAGCTATAGTGGTTATGAGCGTGTTTCTGCTATGACAGGGCTTCCTACTGTGCTGGGATGGTATGTGCATGAGTGGCTGTGGAGAGATGATACTGCGGACTTGAATGAGAAGAGCGCGGATATTGAGAGTATTTATACTTCTTTGGATGAGGAGTATGTGAAGGAGCTGCTGGAAGAGTATGATGTTTCTTATATTTTTGTCGGATCGAAGGAGAGGGAGAAATATGGGGGGACATTGAATGAGGATGTGCTGAAGTCACTTGGAGAAGTGGTGTTCCAGGATGAGGTGTATAGTACTTATATTCTTAAGGTTAATAAGTAAGGGAGTGAAAAATGGCGGCAGTTTTGCCGTCATTTTTTGCGTTTTTGTAAAGAATATTGCGGGTAATCTTTGATGATCAAAAGGGACGCGTAAAAAAATATTTCATTTCCTGTGCGGTTTCGGGCACTAAGATATTCTAAGCCGCTAAAAATCTGCTAAAAGCATGAGAAATCAGAGCCAAACTCGCCTGCGGCTCAGACAGTGTCTCTGATTTCTCATAACGCAGATTTTTGCCGGCTAAGAATATCTAAGTACCCTGCAAATGCACAGGAAATGAAATATTTTTTTACGCTGGTTATTGATTGGAATGGTTTTGGGGAAATAATTATCAGGTGGAAAAGAGGGAAAAAGTGAAATTTACAGATATAGATTACGATTGTATTATGATAATGTATGTGCAATGTATATAAGAAAAATATGTTGCTACAGTGGAAAAATGAAAAGATGACACTATATAAGTAGTAGGAGAAAATGAGGATTGTGAATATTTACATGACAGGAAAGGAGTTTTAAAATGAGGAATCGAATAATTCAGGTTAGACATTATAGCAGGAAAATGATGATTATGATGTTGACAGGAGCAATTTGCTGTAGTTCATGTTTTTGTCAAACAGCTTTTGCGAAAACCAGCAAAGTAAGGGTTTACGATGCGGAAAAAGGAACCACAAGCTTCACATCTTTTACATATTCGGATAATAAAAAGGATGAATCACTGGCACCGTCGGAGGGAACAGGAGCGATTTCATCTGCTTCTCAGAAGGCGGTTATTTTCCATCAGGCAGATGGGTCTACGATAATAAGAAAAGCAGACAGTAATGGAAAAGTGACACTTCCAGCAATAAGAAATCAGACAGGATATACTTTTCTTGGATGGAGCACGAAGCCGGATCAGACTCAGAATCCGCAGTATCAGGCGGGACAGGTGATACAGGTAAGGAAGAAAACCCATTTATATGCAGTTATGTATAACTGGCAACAGGAGCCGGATATTCAGGTCAATAATCTGGCAGCTCAGCTGTCGGAGTATTCCGGAATTATTTTTGTGGGAGATTCCAGAACGTATTTTATGCAGAAAACTCTTCTTCGGGAATATGGAAAGGATGCAGTTGCAAAAGTATCATTTGTGTGTAAGACAGGGGAGGGACTGAGCTGGTTTGAGACAGCAGGAGAGAGAGTAATGAGAAGTGAAATTGCCCGTCTGCAGTCAGATTCAGATAAGCCCGTAGCAGTTATTTTTAATCTTGGTGTGAATGATCTTTCGAGTCATAATTCCGGGAATGGGGTTGATTATAAAGGCGAGGCAAATGCATATCTTGCGCGTATGAACACTCTTGCAGAGGAACTTGAAAGTGACTGCAGATTGTTTTATATGTCTGTGAATCCGGTAAATACAGCAATGAAACCAACTCGAAAAGAAGCGCAGTTACGTTACTTTAATGACAGATTGCAGAGCAGGTTAAATAAGAGATTTCAATGGATAGATACCTATAAATATCTGATGAAGAATGGTTACAGTACATACAATGAGTTTAAGGGAAATATAGATGACGGCGTTCACTATTCTACATGTACCTATAAAAGAATTTATAAATATTGTATGAATGCGATCAGATAATGCTTTTTGATTTATACACAAATTATAATCTTGTTTCAGGTAAGCAGTATAAGCAGAAGTTAAGGCCACAGAACTCACAAAAGAAAGGGTATATGTATTGCCTGATAAATTAAGAGATTGATGTACGAGCTGACAGGAGAAATATTTTCTGTCAGCTTGTTATTTGTTTGGTTGGATAATGGAGAATATCTGTTTGCCAAAGAAGAAACATTTGACGAATTTTTGTCTCTGTTGTATCATGAACATACAAAACGAAAATAAAGTAAGAGGAATATTGTTATATAAAATACAGAACAGATAAGAAAGCAGGAATAAAATGAAAGCAGAAGTTGTATCCATGACAGCGGATAATCTTGATATGGAGGCTATCCGGCGTGGTGGAGATATTTTGAAACAGGGTGGTCTGGTTGCATTTCCTACGGAGACTGTTTATGGTCTTGGTGGAGATGCGTTGAACCCGCAGGCTTCTATGAAAATTTATGCGGCGAAGGGCAGACCTTCGGATAATCCGCTGATCGTGCATATTGCAGAGTTTGATAAGCTGGCTCCGATTGTAGCTGAGGTTCCGGAGAAGGCGAAGATTTTGGCAGAGAAGTACTGGCCGGAGCTGATCAAGGCTGCCGGCGGCTATGTGGCAGCACCCAGTGCCAACACTTCAGGCAGACCCAGTCCGACTACTGCACAGCATGTAGAGGAGGATCTTGGCGAGGCGATTGAGATGATTATTGACGGAGGCCAGGTGGGAATCGGTCTTGAGTCTACGATCGTTGATTTTACTGAGGATGTGCCGGTGGTTTTACGTCCGGGTTATATTTCTCTGGAGATGCTTCAGGAGACTCTGGGGGATGTAAGGATGGACAAGGGGCTGATTGCGGCTGACAGCAAAGTACGTCCGAAAGCACCGGGTATGAAATATCGCCATTATGCACCGAAGGCAGATCTGGCAATTGTTGAGGGACCGGAGGAAGCTGTTGTGAAGAAAATCAATGAGCTGGCTGCGGAAGCGAAAGCACACGGTGAGCAGGTCGGAATTATTGCAACGGACGAGACAAAGGACAGATATCCCGAAGGTCTGGTAGTCAGCATCGGAAGTCGGAAAGAAGAGGAAACAATCGCCCATCATTTATATGAAGTGCTTCGTGATTTTGACCAGAGTGCGGTCAGGTCTATTTATTCAGAAGCGTTTTATACACCAAGAATGGGACAGGCCATTATGAACCGTCTGCTGAAAGCAGCGGGACATAAGATCATACAGGTGGTATGATATAATCAGGTAGTGAAGCAGATATATGCCTGACTATATAATCTTATCAGCAGTAATGGCCAGATGGATAATGAAGATTCATTTAAATAGTCTGCTGAAGAGGTAAAGAAAATAAATTAATTTCAGGAGGAAGATTAATGATAGCTCTAGGATGTGATCACGGTGGATATGAATTAAAACAGGAGATTAAGAAATATCTGGATGAGAAAGGAATTGAATATAAAGATTATGGATGTGACAGTCTGGATTCCGTAGATTATCCGGTATATGCAAAGAAGGTTGCACATGCAATTCTTGACGGCGAATGTGAGAAGGGAATCCTGATCTGCGGAACAGGTATCGGAATTTCCATTACAGCAAATAAGATTAAGGGAATCAGAGCTGCAGTCTGCACAGATTGTTTTACAGCAGAGGCTACAAGACTTCACAATGATGCTAATATCCTTGCACTTGGCGGAAGAGTGGTAGGACCTGGGCTGGCATTGAAGATTGTGGATACATTTTTGAATACACCGTTTTCCAACGATGAGAGACATATCAGAAGAATTAATCAGATAGAGACTGAATAAGCCATAAAATAAGAAAACTGATAAAACAGCCAGAGCCTGCATGATTATAGTAATTCTCTCACATGTATGATGAATGAGGGTTGCCGTAGAGTAAAGTGTTAAGTTCTGGCTGTGTCAGTTATAAGCAGATAATGGTTACTGTTCGTTCCGTTCACAGTAACAGACAATGTGCTGATTTTATGAAGCGGATGAAGGGTGAAGTATGTGAAGGGGAGGTGTGGAAAATGGATGTAAATCATAAACGCACAGATTATTTATCATGGGATGAATATTTTATGGGAGTTGCCATGATGTCAGGGATGCGTTCCAAGGATCCGAATTCTCAGGTAGGAGCCTGTATTGTAAGTGAGGATAATAAAATCCTGTCCATGGGCTATAATGGTTTTCCAAAGGGCTGTTCAGATGATGAATTTCCATGGGCGAGAGAGGGTGACAGTCTTCATACGAAATATTTTTATGTGACCCACAGTGAATTGAATGCGATTCTTAATTACAGGGGAGGAAGTCTGGAAGGTGCAAAGCTTTATGTTTCCCTTTTTCCATGTAATGAATGTGCCAAGGCAATTATTCAGGCAGGTATTAAGACGATTGTCTATGACTGCGATAAATATGCAGACACGCCGGCAGTGCTCGCTTCCAAAAGAATGCTGGATGCAGCCGGGGTCCGTTATTATAAATATAACCGGACAGGACGTAAGATTACAATAGAAGTGTGATTTTGGCATATTCATGCCAAAACATCTCGCAGGATAGTGGTGTGTGAACAGTAACGATTTTACTCTTGACACATCAATTTATTTCAAATAAAATATAACCAAATGCGAAATATATACAGCGATGAAGAGAATAGTACATAAGGAGCAATCCCAGAGAAGAGTCCCGGAGAACAGCCGGTTGGCTGTGAAACAGTGGTGGAAGGATTCTGTGCGTGAATTATGGAACCGGCCTCGGAGCTCCGTACAATTGAAGTACGGCGTTTTTCCTGCGTTATCGGAAGAAGAGCGAGCAATGTGCAGGCATTTGGGCACAGTGCTAATTAGGGTGGTACCGCCGAAGCCTTTCGGTCCCTTGTGAGGGATGCTGGGCTTCTTTTTTTCGTTTTTTATAATATGACAGGTTTTGCAGGATTATAAAAAAGGCAGATTTTTGGACTGTGAAGCA
>OHFB01001031.1_pt1 | contig 11980 bp, 11 predicted proteins | sample 1567461 | NCBI WGS metagenome assembly OHFB01 (sample SAMEA3879566, study PRJEB24766) | human gut metagenome | biome: human-associated habitat; feature: feces | place: USA | collected 1985/1987
TGTACCTTGACCGGTGCCAGCGTAATATTGTCCAGTACCGTCAGATGCGGGAACAGTTCATAGCTCTGGAATACCATACCGATCTTCTGACGCAGGGTGGTGATATTTTTACTGCCCTTGCGGATATCCATGCCCTGCAGCTTTATCGTACCGCCCTGAATAGGTTCCAGTGCATTAATACACCGAAGCAGCGTACTCTTACCACAGCCGCTGGGACCTACCACTACCAGAACATCTCCCTGTTTTACTTCCAGATTGATGCCGTCCAGGATCTTCTGGCCTTCATATTCTTTTGTCAGATTTTCTATCTTCAACAATGTCTCTGCCATGTTTTCACTCCATTCTCATTCCGACTCCGGTTCCATTTCTAATTCCACTTTTTCTCCAGCACTCTGGCCAGAACACTGAAGGGCCAGCAGGCGAAGAAATACAGAACAAATACCACAAGGAATACTCCGAACGCAGCATTGGGACTGCTCATACGATTGGCCTCAATGATCTGCTGTGCCACCTTCAGCATTTCCACCACGCCGATCATGAGCACCAGGCTGGTGGTCTTGATCATACGGGTGATCAGGTTGATGGACAGCGGAATCAGTCTCCGCACAGTCTGCGGAATAATGATATACAGATACGTCTGTATTTTACTGAATCCCAGTGCTTCACTGCTTTCGTACTGATGCTTCTGATCAGCGCTCCACGCACCAGATCTCCCATCTCTGCGGTGCCCCACAGGACGAAGACGATGACGGATGCCACCTCTCCGGACAGATTCCAGCCCAGTGCTCTGGTAGATCCGAAATATACGATAAATAAAAGCACCAGCTGCGGCATGATACGGATGAATTCCAGATAGACCCGGAAGATAGCTTTGACGAACCGGTTCTTCACCGTCATCAACGCTCCCACCAGAATACCTAACGGCATACTGATCAGAATAGATACGATACTGATCTTCATGGCTACCCACAAACCCTGCAGCAGGCGGAGCATGTTCGTGCCTTTGAATAAAACATCAATCCCCAAATCCGGCATAACGCATCCTCCTCTCCACCAGAGATCCCACGATCGATACCGGCAGCAGGATCAACAGATAAAATACCACCAGAAGGAAAAGGCTCTCGGTAGTCTTATAATACAGGCCGATCAGATCCTTTGCCGTAAACATCAGATCCATCAGACTGATGGCACTGAATACACTGGTCTCCTTCAACAGGAAAATAATATTCGCCACAAATGCCGGGATACTGGTAGACATGGCCTGGGGCAGGATCACATATCTTAGTACCTGTCCGGAGTTCATTCCCAGGCTGATGGCACTTTCATTCTGGATCGGTTCCACGGCCTCCAGACCGCTGCGGAATGCCTCCGCCATATAACTGCCACCTAAAAATGCCAGTCCTACCACACCGCAGACCTCTGCTGACATCTGGATCCCAATCTTCGGAAATCCGTAATAAATAAAAAACAGCTGTACCAGAAGCGGTGTATTACGGCTCAGTTCCACGTAGACCGCTACGATCCACCGAAGCACCGGCACTTTATAATATTGTATCGCCGCACATACCAGTCCCAGCAGAATCGCAAACAGGATTCCGATGACACCGATCTTCACGGTGAGCAACGCTGCCTTTTCATACATAGGCAGATATTTTCCTATAAATTCCCAGTTCATGTATTTCTTTCCTTTCAGGAAGTTTTTCAACAATCGTAACTATTCAGAATAGTTACACACAATTTTTTAGATTATAACAAAAGAAGTAGCCAGATGCAAGAAAAGACTGCGGCGGCAACATACGTGCCCCGCAGTCCCCTCTCTATCATTCTATTCCGATCCGTACTTATTGTGCGGTTACCTTGCCGCCTTCTACTACCAGGCTGTCCTCGTAATCCAGACCATAGGTACCTGCCAGAGTTGCCTCGTAATCTGCATGGAAGAAGTTCTCTTCACCAAGGCTTGCGATCTCATCGTTGATCCAGTCAAGCAGAGTAGTATTGCCCTTAGATACTGCGGGAGCGATGGTATCAGCGCTGCCCAGAGAAGGAATACCTACGGTATAGCCTTCATTCTGCAGAGCAAATGCGATGACCTCAGTGTTGTCGTTTGCCCATGCTACGGAAGTACCGTTTTCAAAAGCTTCCTTAGCGGTTGCATAGGAATCGAACTTCTGTAAAGGAATGTCCGGATAATTAGCAATCAGATAGGTCTCTGCGGTGGTTCCGGAGATCACAATAATAGAATCATCTGCATTCCAGTTATCCAGAGTGGTGATTACATTGTCATCCTTGGATACTACGCCAAGTGCTACATTCATATAAGGAGCAGCGAAATCAACTTCCTCTGCTCTCTCGGGAGTTACGGTGAAGTTAGCCAGGATCACGTCTACCTTACCGGTCTGCAGATACTCGATACGGTTGGCCGCCTCGGTAGATACGAAGTTCACATCGACACCCAGATCCTCACCGAGTCTTCTTGCATAATATACATCATATCCCTGATACTCGCCGTTCTCATCCACATAACCAAACGGATTCTTATCAGAAAATACACCGATATTGATGGTACCGCTTTCCTTGATCTCATCCAGAGTGCGGTATACAGCCTTGCTTCCAGCATCGTTGCCTTGCCGTCTGCTGCCGCTGCGCTTCCTGCGTCTGCGGTTTTGCTGTCACTGCTGCCGCATGCGGTCAGTCCCAGTGCCAATACTCCTGTTAATGCCAGTGCCAAAACGCTCTTCCACTCAAACTTCTTCATAATCCTTTTCCTCCTCTTCGATGTCTCATTTAAGTATCGAATCAACTTATGGGTAGGATTATATCTCCTATTTCATACTATGTCAATAGGAAAACAGTAATTTGTTTTTACTTTTTGCGAAAAGATAAAATCAATGCTATAATACTATTGTTACTTTTGATTGTAAACAGACCTTGTAACCGGAATTCCGTAAGAGATAATAAAGGAGAGCAAAAGAATATTATATGAAAAAACCGATTTCACGTTTCTATCTGCTGTTGGTTCTCGTTCCGTTACTGTTACTGGCGAGCATGGGCGGCTATTACTTTCTGGAAGAAACTGCTGCAGGCAGCGATGTTGTTGTCGTTCCACAGACCCCTGCACCGCCTTCTGCCACACCGGTTCCCGTCCCTACTCCGGAGCCGACCCCCACTCCCTTCCCGGAGCATGACATTACGCTCATGGCTGTCGGGGACAACCTGATGCATCTGGGAATCGTGGCCAGTGGAAAACAGGAGGACGGAACTTATGATTTCTCCATGCTGTTTCAGGGGATTTCACCCTTCTTAAACGCGGCAGACATCCGGATCATCAATCAGGAAACTGTCATGGGCGGCAATTCCCGGGGATTTTCCGGTTTTCCCTATTTTAATTCTCCTACCGAAGTTGGGGATGCGATTGCGGATGCCGGATTCAACGTGGTCCTGCAGGCATCCAATCATACCGCGGATCAGAAGCTGGACGGCCTGTTGTACTGTGCGGATTTCTGGAAAAACAAGCACCCGGAGGTACTGGTAACCGGTATTCACGAAGACGCTTCACAGGCAGATGACATTCCGTTACTTACCATCGATGATGTCACTTTCGCCATCTTAAATTATACCTACGGTGCCAATACCGAGACACTCCCCTTAGATCTGCTGGGGCATCTGAATCTTCTGTGTGCCGTAAATGAGAAAAACGGACAGATGGACTTCACCACGCTGAACCCGCAGGTCTTAGAGGATATCTCCCGGGCAAAAGAACTGGCAGACATCGTCATCGTCTGTCCTCACTGGGGGACTGAGTATTCCTCCAAAATCTCAAGCTATCAGGAAAAATGGGCACTGGAGATGACAGAAGCCGGTGCCGATGTCATTATCGGAACCCATCCCCATGTGGTAGAGCCTGTGGAATGGATCACCGCAGAAAACGGCAATGAGTCTCTGTGCTATTATTCGCTGGGCAATTATGTGTCCACCCAGAAAAATGCTCTCAGCATGTTAGAGGGTATGGCCTGGCTGACTTTTCACGTTGCAGAGGACGGTGTCTCCATCGAGCGGAAGACCACCGGTGTGATCCCGCTGGTCTGTCAGTACACCTCCGGACCGGTACGGTTTGAAAATGTCTATCTGCTGGAAGAATATACCGAAGAGCTGGCGGCCTCCCACGGCATCCGCAATTATGCCGGTGTGGTCCTTCATCTGGAAGACCTGCAAAAATGGAGCGACGAGATCCTCGGTGATTTCGTACTCACCAAAGATCAGGCGCTCCATAATTTCAAAACCGATTCTATTAATCAATAACGTTTCGCATACCGATGATGGGACTGTAGTCCACAGCACTGATAATGACACCTTTCCGTGAATTGGCGGAATGGATGATCTGTCCGTCACCGATATACAGTCCTACATGGGTACAGCTCTTCCCTCCATTGGAACTATAACATACAATATCTCCTGGCTGAAGTTCTTCAGAACTGATACTGCGTCCGGCACCGGAATACTGTCCTCCCGGTGTACGGCTGATAGAATAGCCGAACTCCGCATAGATAAAGCAGGTAAATCCCGAGCAGTCCGTTCCTCCCGACAGGCTGGAACCACCGTGTACATACCGGTTGCCCAGATACTGCATGGCATACTCAATGATTCCCTGTCTGAGTTCCGCATTTGAGGTATAGGTTGTAGTGGGAAGTGTGATGTTCGTGATCACCTCCGGGGCATCCTGCTCGGCAGTCTGTTCTCTTGCCTGCAATGCCTTCTGTGCAGCAATTTCCGCCTGTTCCTCTTCTATTGTCTTCGCATAGATAAATTCTTCCGAGATCGTAACATATTCCGCAGAGACATAGCCTTCCTTGCTGTCGGTGTACTGTACCTTCAGCCAGTCTCCGTCATTCTCCAGAATTTTTACCTTTTCTCCATTGTCAATGTAACCAATTCTTTTTGCATCTGTGGCAGGATCCTGTCTCACATTCAGACGGTCTGCGATAACCACAGCATATCTGGTCACATAATTGTCTACAACCTCAGCTGCTGCATCTCCGTAAATAAAAAACTCTGCCTTGATATAGCCCTCCACATTACCGGAGATGATCCGGAACCAGTCCTGATCCTCTCCTGCCACATCCAGAATCTGTGCCACCGCTCCGTCATAGATTTTGCCCACTACGGTACTGTCCGTGTTCGGTTCTGTCCGGACATTGACGTAATTCGTCACATTGGCGATCGCTAACGATGCATACTCATCTGCGTTTGTATCCTCTACGGAAGCTTCGTCTACCGGAACATCCTCCGGATCCGACACCCCTTCCAGTGCTCTGGGATCTTCCGTCTCGCCACCCTGTACCGCCAGCAGATCCTCTATGGTAATCTGTCCGGTAGCCGGGATCGGCTCGACACCGATCTGATGTATTTCTGCCGCATGTACTTTCTGTATCGAGGCTTCACTCTGTATTTTTAGTTCTCCGTTTCCTGCTGCCACCACCATACTGACTCCGGTGAGAGCTACCGCCAGTGCCATGAACATTCTTTTTTTCATTATAATCCCTGTTACTTCCTACAATTACTGTTTTCTGATGACATTCTGTATAATAGCACATAAAGCAGCACCCGTCCACGAATATCTCCAAATATCTCAAACTACTTAAAATACTGCATCAACTCTTCCAGATCCGTGGATGCCTTTTTAATTGTTCCTGTATCGTCCGAAATTTTGTTAACTGCTTCTGCGATATCAGATACGTTTGCCGTTACTTCCTCGTTGCTGGCTGCATTCTCTTCACTGAGCGCAGAACCAGGCTTCTTAACATGTCGGATATTGCATCCTGAACTATGCTCTCCCGTTCTCCGGCAAAAGCCATTCCCAGAATCTCTCCGTCATCGGAACATACCGGCATATAATAGACATAATATTCTTCTCCCTTAATCTCTACTCCATCAGTTTCATAATCGTTACCGGCTCTGACCGTCTCCCATATCTGTGGATCAGCCTTGGTTCCTTCTGCCCTGTTCCCATCCTTGTCCACAATGGAAGTAATAAATCTCTCATCCTCCATGAAAAGCGTCTGTTCAATATGCTCATCCTGCAAAGAATCTATAAACTGATAACTGATATCATCCTTTTCCAGAATATCCTCACGGATATCCCATGTGAAATACTGCTCCACTGATGTAGCACATGCTTTCAGCCGCAGATAGGTACTGTCGACCAGTTCATCTTTCATTTTGCCCAATGCAGTCTGAAATTTTTAAAAATAAAGAATGCTTACGCCATGTAACATCGTGGTATTTCTCCAGTTCTCCGTTCCCAACGATCCGGTGTGCCAGATCAGTAGTCCGGTGTTTTCGGCATTTTCTCTTCTGCCTACTTCTGCCGTAAGCTCCACTCCCCGGGCATAGCCCCTTTCCTGCTGTACCACCGTAGGTTCCGTAACCGTCCATGCTTTTGCCGATAATATTCCGTTCTCATACCGCACCCAAATTCTGCATCCCGTTACAAAGCAGTTTGTCACGACCTCGCGGGAAATGCACTGCGCCTGTCCACGCACATACTGTATCAGGTACATGGATACCGCATCGGAATGGGCCGCCGTACGGATGATCCGAAGTCCATAACCGTCCAGAGTGTCCGTGTCCGTCTTGATGCAGACATCCAGATACTGTCCGGCGCTGCCAAAACCCTGTCCGGCAGACTTTGCCGGATCGGCTTCCAACAGGACTTCCATATTCCGTTTGGTTTCCGTTCCCATCTCCGGTGCCGTGGTCGGCGTATAGCGGATCCTGGCCCCCTGCATTCCCTGATAGAGCCCTTCGCCCTTACTGCCGTCCCCTGTTGCACCGTAGTGCCAGGAGACCTGCGTCTTTTCCCGGTCCCACTTTTCAAAATCACAGGTATCCGCCGGGCGCTTCGCATCAAAATTCCATACACCTTTTTCGTTTCCGGCATGGCTGTAAAGAGGAAGGTTATGAAAATCTGTCCAGATCCTGTCTGTTTCCACATCTTCCGGCGAAATAGCTTTTTCATAAAAGCACTGCACTGCTTCCCCGTATTCGCTGCGATTCGTTCTGGGTCTTATCTGTGCGAAAATATAATATCCCACATCATCTCCGGTGAGGGCATAAACTTTCTCCGGCTGATCCGGTTGGGAGATTGCCGTCACGATTTTGTCCTCCCCCCGAATGTTTCTGTTTCGATACCAGATAATATCCGAGCAGTCATTCTCCGCTTCCGTAAAATCATAAGACAGCCGCAGCATTTTGCCTTCAAGACAGATCACCGGATTGCCCGTAAGCCTTGGTGCCGCCACTTTCCGGGGATGAATTCTGACATACGCACCGGTCTGCAATCCCTCTTTGGTCTGCGCCGTGAGTACTACTTCCGTCTCATGGTCTATATTACTGTCTTTCAGTTGCAGCAGACAGCTCCCCTCCGACACACGCTGTATTTCTATGGAGTCTGCACTGTCTCCTTCTATTTTAAAATGTATCTCACACTTCCTCTCACGCCCATCAAAGGTCAGGCATTTTCCCTTTATATTTATGGAAGATCCGCCTGCTTGCAGTTCAAAAGCCTCTGACTCCAGCAGAAGCTGTGTAGGAATATCTGTTTTTCCGGCAAAGCGGATCACTTCTCCGTTCCCCAACGGGTTCCAGTCGTCTTTCCCGCCCAGCAGATTATAGACATTGTAGATCGTTTCTCCATCCTTACGGATATAGTAGGCCTCTGCCAGCATCTTTTCGTCAATGTCCACCGTATGGGAATCCGCAACCTCCGGAGGCGTAAACCGGCCTTCCGGATATGTCACATTCGCCTGATAGCACTTCAATGCTACGGAAGGATATTTCGTCCACAAGACCGCAACTTTGGTGTCCGGCAGACCTGCGAAGCTGCTGTCGATCAGTGCGATCTGTCCTCCGACTTTTGTAAAATACTGTGCGTGAGTCTCCCCATCCTGTGGATATTTACAATGAAATGTACAGTTTAAGAATACCGCTCCCGTACCGGAAGCCTGATAGATCGGCATTCCGCTGTAAAAATCAAACTCACAGTCCAGGTACACTGCATTTCCATTCAGAGCATCGTCCGTCTGTTCAAAATGACAATGTTCATACAGGCTTCTGCCCGCGCCACATACGGGATACAGGTTCAGACGACTGACAAACCGGCAATTCTTCGCATGGAACTTATCGGCATTCGTATCCGCCAGCTGTGCCTGCGTAATGGCTTCTGTCCTCTTTTTCACAGACTGCGCAGGATCCAATGCATAATCCAGATCCACACAGCAATAATTCCCCAGAGTCAGGTTTTCCATCTCCAATTGTTCCCCCGAAAAATGGAACAGAGTATAATTCCCCTTCGCTCCATGGTCGTTCCCCCGGTTGGCGGCAATCACCACATCCTCCGGGTTCTCCGACAGCCCCACCAATTTCAGATTTGCGCAGTTTACCTTGCATCCGTAAGGGTAAAGATCCTTCGGATCCTCCCTTACGATCACCGCCTCCGACTGCGGATCCTCCAGCCAATAGATGCCGGGAGCAATGTAGACCGTCACCGGGTGTTCCACAGTTGCTGCGTTTAGTGCTCCATCCGACAGGACTTCTCTGATGTTATTGTAAGTGTATGGATTTTTCTGTACTTCCTCGTTCGCAAACCTGCTGTCCAGCAGGAGATGACAGGAATCGGGGTTAGGTTTTATCATAAATGTTTTTCCCTTCCTCAGAATAAAATAAGTGACCGATTACTTTTTACTATAGTAAACGACCACTTATTTATCAAGAGATTAAGTTATTAATATCCTACCATAGAAGTAAAAATTATGGTGGGAAGTCATGAAGAATTGTATCATGCTATGGAAAAATGACGCTGTTGATCTTGCCATCAACAACCAGAGAAGAGCTTTTTCGGATGCGTATAATAATGAAGTGCTGGCAGAAAGTAAAATTTATATTGAACTTTCCTCCAAAAATCCACTCAGTAAATTAAGTTCCCTGGAAACCGAAGATTTAAAAAATAACCCCTGCATTCTTGTCATCAACCAGACCGGACAGCAGGATACCGCTTGCCTTTTTCACACTTCTAATAAACCACTGCTGCCAGAATGATATATACCAGAATCGACACCATACAGTACATAGAATTGGTTGTTGATACATAGGCACTGCCCTCTTCCTTTTTCAGAAAAGTCTGCATGCTGAAAGTGGCCGGCGCCGACATATAGGAAATGATGGCAAGATTCAACAGCATGTTATCTCCTATCCACAAATGCACTGCCCACAGCACTCCAATTGCCATAAGTGTCTGTAGCAGAACTCTCATCAGGATTGTCTTCAGGCATGGCCGGATCAGTTCCTTTGTCAGTTCCATGCTATATCCCACAACGATCAGAATGATTGCTGTCACGGATGTGGTAAGGATCCCTTCCACCGCCAGATATGCACCGCCGAAGGGACTGTCGATCAGGCAAATCACCACCTTGGACAGTCCTGCCAGGATTCCAAGCACACTTGCAATAAATGCCGGTGTGTGGAATGCACTCATACATAGTTTCTTTGCATTGATCTTCTCTCCGTTTTCCACCTGTCCCAGCATCCCCATATAGATGCTGAATCCAAACAAAAGTCCTGCAATATCCAGTACTGCGATCTGTGAGAGATTTTCCTGCCCGCACAGGCTGGTATACAAAGGATACGCCATGAGGCCACCCTCATATACACTGACCATAAACGGCAGGTACTTGCGGTATTCTCCGTTCATAAGCGGCTTCAACAGAAATCCTACTCCGAAAGATACCACCAGCATAACGAACATAATCCCCACCAGTTTCCAGGTCTCCACACTGTAATCCGCTGTGGCCAGTGCATGAAAGATTGCCACCGGAAGCATGATATTGGTTTCCAGCAGTTTCATATTATCTATTCCGCTTTTGGTAAGTAACTTTAATTTTCTGCATGCCATACCGAGAACCAGCATGACAAGTACCGGCAATATAATTTCTAATATTCTCATTTGTTATCCCTTTCCGAGGTATCCTATACTTTTTTATTTATTATACTTCGATTTTCCTATCCTGTATATTATGTATCCCGGAAGTTTTGTAGAAATGTTTTAGAATTGATGCAGAAATGTTAATGCCAGAATTCGGTCTCCATTTCAGATATGCAAAAAGGCACTGTATCTCAATTTTTTTGAAATACAATGCCTTTTTTACAACACAATCTTACCCAAAGAAATTATACTTGTTAGCCTCAAAAGCTTCCATATAGGTTGCCCCATTGGAACCATACCGGTTGGATGCGCTGACCACATTTTCGGAAGCATTCTTATTGATGTGCTCACCGAGAAATCCTATTTTGGAGGCGATGCCATTCTCTCCTCCCAGTACCTTCTGTAAGGTATCCGCATCCGCATTCCGGAATACTTTCTCGTCCACGATCAGGCTTCCGTCCTTTGCCTGACTGATTCCTATACTTTCCAGTGATTCTTTACTGCCCGCTGGAATGTTTTTTAACTGTTGCTGGTAAAATTCATTCATGATTCCGCCGGTGGTCTTAAGCTGCTTCATGGTAGCATTGTACGCTTCCACCATTTTGTTCACATCACTCAGGATGTCCGTGGTGTCTCCGCTCTCTTTTGCCTTGTCGTAGATGGAATCCTTATCGCTGCCTGCAAGCTTTGACGCAGATTGGCTCAACTTCTCCGACAGATCCTCCAGCTTTGCATAATTATTTTTCCTCAGAATGTCCGTGGCACCGGTACTTGTGGTGTTCATGCTCTTCCCGATGGTTCCCAGCAGGTTCTGGGATGACTTGTTATTGATAATGTCCAAGAGCGACGTTCTCTGAATGGGAATCCCGCTTTTTGCTGCGGAATTTGCCAGCATTTGGGTTGTGATCCTCATTTTGCGACCTCCTTTGATCTGCAATTTTTTCTCTCTGTCTTCTATATCGCCGCTTTTCTTTCACCCTTAATATGTCTTGTAACGAACCGATCTTTTCATGTAACGAAACATCAAAAAATCAGCAGGCCCATCACCCGCTGATTCCTTTCTGAAGCATCACCGCTTACACTTTTCTCAGATACTTCATGTATGCGGTGACAAAGTCATTGTATTTCTGTTTTGCTAAAAATACGTTCTCACCGTTTTTCAATTCTATGTTGCTGTTGTCATACCGGGCGACCTCCTGCAGATTCACAAGAAATCCCCGATGGGAGCGGAAAAAGCGATCTCCCAGCTTCTGCTCCAGCACTTCCATTTTTTCATAAAAACAGTAGGGCTCCTTCTTTGACTTGGTGTGCAGCATAATTTTTCTGGCCTGGTTCTCGGCATAGAGGATATCATCCACAGGAATCCTGACATAGTTGCCGCCTACTTTTATAACCAGCGGTTCAACATTCTTTTTACTCCGGATCTGGCAGATTGCCCTGTCCATGACTTCTGTGAACTTCTGCTCATCGATAGGCTTCAAAAGATAATGAAACGCCCCCACATCATAACCTTCAAACACATATTCACGTAAGGCCGTCACGAAGATAATCAGTGCATCCGACCTTTCACGGATCTTTCTGGCCGTCTCCATACCGTCCGGTTCCGCCGCATTCTGCTCCCGGTTCAGGGAAATATCTAACAGGATCAGGTCAAACGCCGTCGGATCCGCCAACAGTTCTCCGCCGTCGGCAAACAGTCGGATTTCCCCCTCCGTACATTTCTCTACCAGCCTTTTCAGGTATTCTCTTATGGGCTGTTCATCGTCACATATTGCTATTTTCAGCATTCGTCTTCTACTCCCCCGGATCTTATTCCATTCAAACATTTCCTTTTTTATATCGCCACTTTTCCTTTGAAATTCAATCCTATGTAACGAAATGCGATTTTTGTGTAACGAAAAAATCAGCGGGTATATAGCATCCCAAAAGCTCTCTCTTGCGAGAGAGCTTCAGACTGTAGACAAAACGCTTTTGGTCAGCACTCCAGAAGCGTTTTTCTTGTTT
>OHFB01001034.1_pt1 | contig 11962 bp, 6 predicted proteins | sample 1567461 | NCBI WGS metagenome assembly OHFB01 (sample SAMEA3879566, study PRJEB24766) | human gut metagenome | biome: human-associated habitat; feature: feces | place: USA | collected 1985/1987
TCTTGGAGTTACGGTAGTCCAATGCTTTCTTGTAGATATTAGCTTGCATTTCTTCAAGCAAATTCTGAACGTATGTTTCAATGCCTTCACAAGTAACCGTTTCTTTTTCCAGTGTATCACGGCGCATCACTTCCATAGTGTTGTTTTCAAGATCGCGACCACCCATAACCAAACGAACAGGTACACCCTTCAATTCATAATCAGCGAATTTGAAGCCCGGGCGTTTGTTATCTGCATTATCATATTTCACAGAGATACCCAATGCTTTCAACTTAGCTACAATGCCTTCTACTTTAGCGTCGATTTGTTTCAGTTGTTCGTCATTCTTATAGATAGGAACGATTACTACCTGAATCGGAGCCAAATGTGGAGGTAATACCAATCCGTTGTCATCCGAGTGAGTCATAATCAATGCACCCATCAAACGAGTAGAAACACCCCATGAAGTAGCCCAAACATACTCCAACTTGTTTTCCTTGTTAACGAACTGAACATCGAATGCCTTTGCAAAGTTTTGTCCCAGGAAGTGGGAAGTACCACTTTGCAATGCTTTTCCGTCCTGCATCATGGCTTCTATTGTGTAAGTGTCAAGTGCACCTGCAAAACGTTCATTGGCTGATTTCACTCCCTTTACAACGGGAACAGCCATATATTTTTCTGCAAATTCACCATATACATTCAACATTCTGATTGCTTCTTCCTCTGCTTCTTCACGGGTAGCATGAGCGGTATGTCCCTCTTGCCACAGGAATTCGGCAGTACGCAGGAAAAGACGGGTACGCATTTCCCAACGGAAAACGTTCGCCCATTGGTTGCAGAGAATAGGCAGGTCACGGTATGACTGAATCCAGTTCTTATAAGTATTCCAGATGATTGTTTCTGATGTCGGACGGATAATTAATTCCTCTTCCAATTTAGCTGCAGGATCTACTACGACTCCTGAACCGTCTTCTGCATTCTTCAAGCGATAATGTGTTACTACGGCACACTCTTTCGCAAACCCTTCTACGTGTTCTGCTTCGCGGCTTAAGAATGATTTCGGGATTAATAGCGGGAAATATGCATTTACGTGTCCTGTTTCCTTGAACATGTCGTCCAATTGACGTTGCATTTTCTCCCAGATAGCGTATCCGTAAGGCTTAATCACCATACATCCGCGCACGGCAGATTGTTCTGCCAAATCAGCTTTTACCACCAAATCGTTATACCACTGTGAGTAGTTTTCACTACGTTTGGTAAGGTCTTTCAGTTCTTTTGCCATTATATTTTTCTATTTAAAGTTTTCTTGAGTGTTAAAACAGGGTGCAAAAATACGAAAAATGCATGAACTGCCCTATTCTTCATGCATTAATTTTCTAAAGTCATTTGCTTCTATATTACATATCTCATTTTTCATATTCGTTATATCGTTGCATCCGCGACTATGCTTGTTCAGCATAGCGCCTTTTTGAGAACTAAAGGCACTATGACCCGATGAAAAGGTTTTATACAAAAGAAATAAGCCTTTCCTACCCAATTATGGTATTTTACTAATGTGGTAACCTCAATCATTTGTTTTCCTGTTTCCAATGGTGTAATGAAAATATCGACATAAAACAATAAATGTTTATCGTCTTTTCTCATAATTGCTTCTTGCTTGTCTTCCTCTATAATAAGTTCTTCACTTTCAATAGCTTTAGTTTCTATACCGAAAGGTTTGACTAAACAGGCCCTTATTGCATACAACATTCGGAGCCAAGCGGGGTTATGAGCAAAGACTTTTAAAATAATATCTTTAGGAGACAAACGATTTTCTGTAACTTCTATGGAAAAACTGTCACTGTAATCTACGGGGAGATATTTCTCTATTTTCTTAGCCATATTGGTTATTCAATTAGGGTTATTCTACAATAGTTCAGTTTAGGTTTCCTCCGATAATAGATAAAACCATAGAAAAGGGGGCTTGAAAAATAAAAAATCAGGCAGTTTATTTAAGATAACCACCTGATTTTCAAAAGAGCGGTAAACGAGGCTCGAACTCGCGACCTGCGGCTTGGGAAGCCGCCGCTCTACCAACTGAGCTATTACCGCATATTTACTGCATTTCTCGACTCAAAAGCCTTATGAAATGGTGATGCAAAGGTAAACATAATTTTTATATCTCAAATAAAATCGCAGAAATTTTAATGCAAGAAAAAAGAGAAATCAAAGCATCTTCAATTCTTTTGTTTTGATGAAAAACAACCGGATATAAAAAAACGCATATTAGTAGCCCGTATAATTAAAAATATACAGATTGACGATAGTCGCTATAGAAAAAACTCCAGGATTTCCGGTTAATAAGATTCAGATATAAACTATTTTAGTGAATAATCTATCACTAGGTTCTAAATAGAGAATGAATATTGAATATGTGAGAATAAAGTTGCTTATATTATTTCAAATTGACAGATTTAGTTTCTAGCAAAATAAATAAGATTTAGAAACAAACAGGTACTTTATGGGCTATTTGGTAGCTTCCTTTTAAAGGGAGAACACGCTTCTCACCGACCAACGGTTGGTTCCATTTAAAGGAACAGAGCTTTTCCTTTAAAGAAACAACTCCAATATGCATTTATATTTTGTATAATCAAGTAGTTTATATCCATTAATAACACGCTTATTGCATATACTTGCATTATTTTATGCATCATTTTTTCTATCTGATAGAAATGATACAAACGTGATTCAAAGAGAAGATGAAAAATAGAACATCTTATAAAAAAGCGTTGAAACCTTCTTTTGTTGTATTGCTATATTCTTTCTGATGAACAAACCTCTCTTTTCATCTGTTAGAATATCTCAAATTCAGATATAACCTAACCAGTATGAAAAAAAATAAGCGACTTTGTATACTATTGACTTTGTATTTTTCCATCGGTCAGATAGATGCACAGACACCATTAAGTTTCGAAGAATCACTGCATCTGTTGAATCAAGGAAATCAGAGTCTGAAAATAGCGGATAAGAGTATTGAGATTGCGAAGGCTGAACGTGATAAGTTGAATGCTTTTTGGTATCCCAGTCTTCAGTCTACAGGTGCGTTTGTACACATGTCGGAGAAGATCGAAGTTAAACAGCCTTTATCGCAGTTTACCGATCCGGCTAAAGACTTTGTACATTCCATTATTCCGGATGACCAGATCATTTCGTCTATACTGGATCAAATTGGGGCAAATACCCTTATATTTCCTTTGACTCCAAGAAATTTGACAACTGTTGATTTATCAGCCGAGTGGGTACTCTTTTCCGGTGGTAAGCGTTTTCATGCCACCAACATCGGAAGAACGATGGTTGATCTGGCACGGGAAAGTCGGGCACAGGTATCGGCCAATCAGCAAAGTTTATTGGTTGAAAGCTATTACGGGCTTCGACTGGCACAACAAATTGTGACGGTTCGTGAAGAAACCTACAACGGATTGAAGAAACATTATGAAAATGCCTTGAAGTTAGAGGCAGCAGGAATGATTGACAAAGCAGGAAGGCTTTTTGCCCAGGTAAATATGGATGAAGCCAAACGTGCATTGGAAGCTGCGCGAAAAGAAGAAACAGTAGTGCAAAGTGCCTTAAAGGTTTTGCTGAATAAAAAGGATGCAGATGCCAATATCATTCCTACCTCTCCCCTTTTTATGAATGATTCATTGCCACCTAAAATGCTATTTGATCTTTCAGTAAACAGTGGGAACTATACACTCAACCAATTACAGCTGCAGCAGCATATTGCCAAACAAGAAGTGCGGATTGCCCAAAGCGGCTATTTGCCGAATATAGCCCTTTTCGGAAAACAGACCTTGTATTCGCATGGCATTCAGAGTAATTTATTACCGCGTACCATGGTAGGCATTGGTTTTACATGGAACCTCTTTGACGGACTGGATCGTGAAAAAAGAGTGCGGCAATCGAAATTAACGGAACAAACTCTGGCTTTAGGGCAGATGAAAGCCCGTGATGATCTGGCTGTTGGGGTAGATAAGCTTTACACGCAGCTGGAAAAGGCACAGGATAATGTAAAAGCTTTAAATGCAACGATTGCCTTAAGTGAAGAATTGGTACGCATCCGAAAGAAATCATTTACAGAAGGGATGGCAACTTCTACCGAAGTTATTGATGCTGAAACCATGCTTGCCAGTGTAAAAGTGGCTCGCCTGGCAGCATATTATGAATATGATGTGGCACTAATGAATCTACTCTCGCTTTGTGGCACACCGGAACAATTTGCAAACTATCAACCTAAACCGTAACAAACAATGAAACCAACTAGTAAAACCCTATCATGGGCTTTTGTCATCATTCTTCTGGCTGTCGGTATTTTCACCGGCCTGGGAGTTATATTAATGCATAAACAGCCGCTGGTCTTGCAGGGACAAGCTGAAGCAACAGAAATCCGTATCAGTGGGAAACTTCCCGGCCGTATCGACACTTTCTTCGTTCAGGAGGGAGACTGGGTACACCGGGGAGATACTCTTGTCGTCATTAATAGCCCTGAAGTACATGCCAAGTATCAACAAGTGAATGCCTTGGAACAGGTGGCGGTGCAACAGAACAAGAAAATAGATGCCGGAACCCGTCGTCAGATCGTGGCTACTGCACTGCAATTATGGAATAAAACGAAGAGCGACCTTACTCTCGCCCAGACAACTTACAACCGTATTCTTACTTTATATAAGGACAGTGTCATTACTTCTCAAAGAAAGGATGAAGTAGAAGCTATGTATAAAGCGGCTGTAGCAGCCGAACGTGCTGCCTATGAACAGTATCAGATGGCTGTAGATGGTGCACAAAAAGAAGATAAAGCGTCTGCTGCCAGCATGGTGGATGCTGCTCGAAGCACAGTGGATGAAGTCTCGGCTTTGCTGGTCGATGCTCGGTTGACCGCTCCGGAAAACGGTCAGATAGCAACAATCTTCCCTAAACGTGGAGAGTTGGTTGCACCGGGAACTCCCATTATGAATTTGGTGGTGATGGATGATATACATGTTGTTCTTAACGTGCGTGAAGATCTGATGCCGCAATTTAAAATGGACGAAACATTTGTTGCGGATGTGCCCGCTATCGGTAAAAAAAATATTGAATTCAAAATCTATTATATTAGTCCGCTAGGCAGTTTTGCTACCTGGAAATCAACCAAGCAAACCGGAAGTTATGACTTACGTACCTTTGAGATTCATGCCCGTCCAACCCAAAAGGTGGATGACTTGCGTCCCGGCATGTCCGTGTTATTGACTTTAGATTAATCGACATCAAATAAACCAGAGAATGGATGAATCACAAACATATTCCCCTTTTCGTTCCGTACTGCTCAGAGAGTGGCGGCGAATGACTTCACGGCGCCTTTATTTTGGTGTCTGCATTGTCTTGCCATTGTTCACCCTTTTCTTTATGGCTACGATCTTTGGTAACGGACAGATGGAAAACATTCCTATTGGTATTGTCGATCAGGATAATACTGCTACTTCCCGGACGATAGTCAGGAATATTTCTGCCGTACCAACTTTTAAAGTGACAAAGCATTTTGTAAATGAAGCAGCTGCCCGTGAATCTGTGCAAAAGAAAGAGATTTATGGATATCTTTCCATACCTCCCCAATTTGAACAGAATGCGATTACCGGAAAGAATGCAACACTCTCCTACTATTATCATTATGCATTAATGTCGGTAGGTGGTGAGTTGATGGCGGCATTCGAAACTTCCTTAGCTCCGGTGGCTCTTTCTCCTGTGGTGATGCAAGCGATGGCACTCGGAGTAGAACAGGATCAGATTACCACCTTTTTATTACCCGTACAAGCTAATAACCATCCGATATATAACCCTAGTCTGGATTATTCGGTATATTTAAGTCAGCCCTTTTTCTTTGTGCTGTTTCAGGTTTTGATTCTGTTGATTACCGTGTATGCGGTTGGCATTGAAATCAAGTTCCGCACAGCAGATGATTGGCTGGCGACTGCAAAAGGCAATATAGTGACAGCTGTTTTAGGTAAATTATTACCTTATACCATTATATATATACTGATAGGATGGTTGGCTAATTACGTCATGTTTGGTATTTTGCATATTCCTTTTCAGGGGAGTTGGTGGTTAATGAATATCATGACTGTGCTTTTCATCATTGCAACACAGGCTTTAGGGCTGTTTTTATTCTCGCTGTTTCCGGCAATATCGTTGGTTATAAGTGTAGTTTCTATGGTAGGTTCTCTGGGGGCTACTTTGTCCGGAGTAACCTTTCCGGTTCCCAATATGTATCCGTTGGTGAGGGATGCTTCCAATTTGTTCCCTGTCCGTCATTTTACGGAAATGATGCAAACCATGCTCTATGGAGGCGGTGGGTTTATCCATCTTTGGCCGTCGGCTGTGATACTCTGTATCTTCCCGTTGCTGGCCCTGTCGCTGCTTCCTCATTTAAAACGAGCTATAGAAAGTCATAAGTATGAAAACATTAAGTAAGTTACAACAGTTGTCATTCATCATTCGTCGTGAATTTCTAGCTATCAGTACCAGTTATGCGGTTTTACTGGTGTTGATGGGAGGAATCTTCGTTTACGGGTTGCTCTACAATTATATGTATGCACCGAATATTGTAACCGATGTACCTGTTGCCGTAGTCGACAATTCGCACAGTGAATTGAGCCGTGATTTTATCCGTTGGCTGGATGCTACTCCCCAAGCAGAGATTTTTAGTCAGGCTATGGACTATCACGAAGCAAAAGAATGGATGAAAGAAGGCAAAGTACAGGGAATACTCTACCTGCCTCATGATTTTGAGGAACGGGTGTTCCGGGGAGATGAAGCCGTATTTTCCCTTTATGCAACTACTGATGCCTTCTTGTATTTCGAAGCTTTGCAAGGTGCTTCTTCACGTGTCATGCTGGCTATTAATGATAAATACCGGCCAGATGAAGCAGTGTTTCTTCCACCACAAGGATTGCTCGCCGTAGCTATGGCGAAACCGATCAATGTGGAAGGCACTGCACTCTACAATTATACCGAAGGATATGGTTCCTATCTTATTCCGGCAGTCATGATGATTATAATTTTCCAGACCTTGCTGATGGTTATTGGTATGGTGACCGGAGAAGAATACAGTAGTAAAGGAATCCGTGCATATACTCCTTTGGGGTATGGCTGGGGAGTTGCTATTCGTATAGTGGCAGGAAAAACGTCCGTGTACTGTGCTCTTTATGCCATCTTTGCCTTTTTTCTATTAGGCTTGCTCCCTCACTTTTTCAGCATCCCCAATATTGGAAACGGATTGTACATCGTACTATTATTGATTCCATATTTGATGGCAACTTCTTTCTTGGGATTGGCTGCATCCAGGTATTTTACGGATTCTGAAGCTCCCCTACTCATGATCGCCTTCTTCTCCGTAGGATTAATCTTTCTTTCCGGCGTTTCCTATCCAATGGAACTAATGCCCTGGTATTGGAAAGTAGTCCATTACATTTTCCCAGCTGCACCAGGCACACTCGCTTTTGTGAAACTGAATTCTATGGGAGCCAGTATGGCTGATATCAGACCGGAATATATAACTCTCTGGATACAGGCACTTATTTATTTTACAATAAGTATATGGGTCTATAAGAAGAAACTGGAATCAAATCTGATTAGTTAAATTAACAAAAACAAAACATGCGCTAATTATAACATATAGCAAAAGAACACTTTCAGATAAATCAACTTCGCAAAGTAAATAATCAACTTTGGAAATAAAAATGTTTCTAAATAGATGTTTTCTTGTAGAATCTCTCCTATTTCTTTGCATTTGTCATTGTTTTTGTCTAGTTTCGTTAACTGTTATGTTTATATGATCGTTAGAAGTAGTTTAAAAACAACTGTTTATATGAAATACATTGTATATATTCTTCTCTTTTTTCCTGTTTGGGTTACAGCACAAACATACAATATATAGGAATAGAAGATGGCTTGAGCAATCGCCGGATATTCAATATTCAGAAAGATGCTCAGGGCTATATGTGGTTTCTTACAAATGAAGGGATGGACCGATACAACGGTAAAGATATAAAACACTATAAATTAAATAAAGAAGGCACTATTTTGGATGCTCCCATACGTTTGGGATGGTTATATACAGAACCACATATCGGTATATGGGTGGTTGGCAAACAAGGACGAGTCTTTCAATACGAAGCCGACAGAGACGATTTCAAAATGGTATATAAATTACCGGATACCTCTGAAGCAATAAGTTGTGGTTATCTGGATCGCAATGATAATATCTGGATATGTCGTAAAGATACTGTATTGCTGTATAATATTAAAGATGCTCATATAGTTCGATTTCCCAATGTATTGCATAGTAGTATTACGGCAATAGAACAAGTAGATGAGCACCATTTCTTTATAGCAACGGAGACGGGCGTACGATATGTCAAACTGGAGAATGGTATTTTAGAGACCATGCCTGTTGAAACACTGGACTATTTTCATGCACAGGTGAGTGAACTGTATTTTCATCGGCAATTAAAAAGATTGTTCATTGGTTCATTTGAAAGAGGAGTTTTTGTGTACGATATGAATACACAGGAAATTATACGTCCGGACGCTGATCTTAGTGATGTAAACATAGCTCGTATCAGCCCATTGAATGAAACAGAGTTACTGATTGCAACGGAAGGAATGGGGGTGTATAAAGTTAACGTAAATACCTGTGAACTGGAAGATTACATTATTGCTAATTATCAGAGTTATAATGAAATGAATGGAAATAATATCAATGATGTTTTTGTAGATGAAGAAAAGCGGATATGGCTTGCTAATTATCCAACAGGAATTACAGTGATTGATAATCGCTATGAAAATTATCATTGGATGAAACATGCTATGGGTAATGCACAGTCATTAATCAATGATCAGGTACAAGCGGTTATCGAAGATCATGAAGGTGATCTGTGGTTTGGAACTAGTAATGGTATTAGTCTTTATAATTCAAAAACAGGTCAGTGGCATTCATTTCTAAGCTCTTTTAATCATCAACTAAAGGACAAGAATCATATATTTATTACTTTATGTGAAGTGGCTCCTGGCATTATATGGGCAGGAGGATATACTTCCGGCATTTATAAAATAAATAAAGAAACGCTATCAGTTGAATACTTCTCTCCTTACCTTCTTTCTCACGTCAATATGCGTCCGGATAAATATATTCGTGATATAGTTAAAGATTCAAGAGGACATATCTGGTCGGGAGGCTATTATAATCTAAAATGTTTTGATTTGGAGACTAACAGTGCACGTCTATATCCGGGACTGAATTCCATAACATCAATTGTTGAAAAAGACAAAGATAATATGTGGATCGGAACTGCTGCTGGCTTGTATTTATTGAATCGAAATACTGGTGAATATCAGTATATTGAAATGGAGATAGGAATCACTTATATTAATACGCTTTATCAGGCAGATAATGGGTTGTTATATATCGGGACAAATGGTATGGGAGTATTTATCTATAATCCTCAAGATAAGACTTTCGAACATTATTTTTCTGATAATTCTGCTTTAGTTTCAAATAGAATATTTACAATATTGCCGGAAGTAGATGGACGTATAATGATGAGTACAGAGAACGGAATAACCTGTTTTCATACTAAAGAAAAGATATTTCGTAATTGGACTAGAGGAGAAGGCTTGTTGCCTGCATACTTTAACGCAGCGGCAGGAACGGTGCGTAAAAATAAAAACTTTGTATTCGGTAGTACGGATGGAGCAATTGAACTTCCGATGAATGTGAAATTCCCGGATTATAAGTTCTCCAGATTGGTATTTAGCGACTTTCATCTGTCTTATCAACCTGTTTATCCGGGTGTCAAGGATCCTCCTTTACAGAAAAGTATCGATGAGACAGATGTATTAGAGCTGGCTTATGATGAGAATACGTTTTCATTTGAAGTTTCTACAATCAATTATGATTCTCCCGGAAATGCACTATATTCATGGAAATTAGAAGGCTTTTATGAGAAATGGACTCAACCGGGAGCAAATAATTTGATTCGTTTTACCAATTTGCCTCCAGGTAGATATATTCTTCATGTACGTGCTATATCCAGAGAAGAACATGACATTGTTTTTCAGGAACGTGCTATGAAAATTATCATCACGCAACCTTTTTGGTCGAGTTGGTGGGCTATCTTGTGTTATATTCTGTTGGTAATAGGGGGATTTTATTTTGTTCTACGTGTGATAAATCTAAGAAAACAAAAGAATATATCTGATGAAAAAACGCAGTTCTTCATCAATACGGCCCATGATATACGTACTCCATTAACTTTAATAAAAGCACCTTTGGAGGAATTATTGGAAGAAGAGACGCTTACCGACAATGGAATAACTCGTACGAACATTGCATTGAGGAATGTGGAAGTTCTTTTACGACTGGTCAGCAATCTGATTAATTTTGAGCGAACGGATGTATATTCCTCTAAAATGAGTGTTTCCGAGTATGAGTTGAATACCTATATGAATGAAATATATAATTCATTCTCTTCTTATGCTGCCATTAGGCGTATTGAATATACATACGAGAGTACTTTCAGCTATATGAATGTATCGTTTGATAAGGAGAAGATGGATTCTATTTTGAAGAATATAATATCGAACTCGCTAAAATATACTCCGGAAAGTGGAAAGGTCAGCATTTCTGTATCTGATACGAACGATTCATGGAAAGTGATTATCAAGGATACAGGTATAGGTATTCCTGCCAGTGAACAAAGTAAGTTGTTCAAGCTTCATTTCCGTGCCAGCAATGCTATTAACTCTAAAGTGACGGGTAGTGGTATCGGATTAATGTTGGTAGGAAAACTGGTGAGCCTTCATGGAGGTAAAATTAGTGTAGATAGTGTCGAACATCAAGGTACGACAATCAAAATTGTTTTTCCGAAAAAGAATAAGACTTCTCAAAGTATCAGTGACGAAGCATCTTCTAAATTTGAGGCGTTGGCTCCTGTACTGCCCGCTCCGAATGTACCGGCAAAGACAACCGCTACGATAGATGATCCAAATTTACGACGGATTCTTGTTGTAGAAGACAATGATGAGCTACGCTCCTATCTGGTCAGTTCATTGTCTTCTATATATAATGTACAAGCTTGCGCTAACGGAAAGGAAGCATTGATTATTATCAAAGAATATTGGCCGGAACTGGTTCTTTCTGATATCATGATGCCAGAGATGCGGGGAGATGAATTGTGTGTGGCTATCAAAAGTGATATTGAAATTTCACATATTCCTGTGTTGTTGCTCACTGCTTTGGGAGAAGAAAATAATATTCTGGATGGACTGTCGATTGGTGCGGACGAATATCTCATCAAACCTTTCAGCGTGAAAATATTACGGGCGAATATCGCTAATCTGTTGGCAAACCGGGAACTGTTGCGCATGAGATATGCCAATCTGGATATAGAAGCGAAATCAATGGTTCCATCTGCAAACGGTACTAACAGCCTCGATTGGAAGTTTATATCAAATGTAAAGAAAATCGTGGATGAGAATATAAACAACCCTGAATTTTCCGTTAATGTGCTCTGTGAATCAAGTGGCATGAGCCGTACCAGTTTCTATTGTAAATTGAAAGCATTGACGGGACAGTCTCCGACAGAGTTTATTCGGGGGATGCGTTTGAAACGTGCTACCGAGTTATTGAAAGAGGGTGAATATGCTATTAATGAGATTTCAGACATGGTTGGATTCTCTGAAACTAAATATTTTCGGGAAGTATTCAAAAAATACTATAAGATGAGTCCGAGCAGGTATGCTAAAGAAGGAGGTAATCCCGCTGCTACTGAGCTGGAAGATGATGACGAAGAAGAAGTGTATACACTGGTGACAACCGTGCGCGGAAACTCCCTGAAAGGCTGGATTTCTACGGAATCTCCAATCGGAAAAGCCATTCTTGGTCATAAAGTCGGAGACCGTGTTTACGTGGAGA
>OHFB01001038.1_pt1 | contig 11944 bp, 14 predicted proteins | sample 1567461 | NCBI WGS metagenome assembly OHFB01 (sample SAMEA3879566, study PRJEB24766) | human gut metagenome | biome: human-associated habitat; feature: feces | place: USA | collected 1985/1987
AAACTCAGCAAAGAGTTTGCTTTAAAAACTGAGCCTGAGCGCAGGTCTGCTTGTGCAGATATGCTGCTTTCTCCAGTTATGCATACAGACTGTACAAATGCCAGAGAGAACGGAAAGAGCTGTTATGTATATGTCTGTGCAACACCTGACGGAAAAGCTCTTTATTTTGCACGCAGAAAAAAGGGGCACGAAGGTGTCAAAGGAACTGTTGCTGAAGATTATCAGGGGATCCTTGTCCATGATCATGATATCACCTTCTACAACTATGGGGAAGATCATCAGGAATGTCTTGCGCATGTGCTGAGATACCTGAAATCCAGCATCGAAAATGAACCAGATCGAACCTGGAACAAAAAGATGCATTCACTGATACAGGAAATGATCCACTTCCGAAATAAGTCCCAGGTGCCATACACCCCGGAGACAGAAAAATCTTCCGAGTTTGAAAAACAATACCTGAAGATACTGGAAACTGCCCGAAAGGAATACGAGGACATTCCAGCAAACACTTATTATAGAGAAGGGTATAATTTATTCCTGAGAATGGAGAAATACATGCGGAATCATCTGCTATTTTTGCATGATCTCCGAATACCTGCTACTAATAACGAAGCGGAAAGGCTTCTGAGAAATTATAAGCGGAAACAGGCACAGGCCGTGACATTTAGGAGTTTCGAAAGTATCGATTATCTCTGCAAATGCATGAGCATGCTTATTTTGATGCGCTTGGAAGAACCAGAGAATATATTTGACAGAGTGTCCAGGATATTTGGATAAAGAAAACCGATGGCTTTAACTGTTTCCCAGTTTACACCATCGGTTTTCTTAAGTCCAGTTAGCCCTTGAACAGTAACACAATCTTTTTTCCATATCAAATAAGCTCCATGTTCTGATTGCGAATATCAGTTGAAGCATGTTACTATAAGAAAAAACATAGCTATATCATATGATTTTTGACGAGGTAAATCAGATGGCTGGTGACACAGAAACATGATAAGAAAGGCAAAAAACATGGCATCAGAAAGAACAGAAGAACTATACAGGGTTTTGCTCAGCAAGGGCTATCCGAAGGAGCTTTGTGCTGAGATTGCATATAAAAATATGAATACAGATTATACTGCAACCAGAATGCTGGGTTATTTATATCGGTATACAAATCCTAAAATCGAAGATCTGGTAGATGAGATGCTGGCGATTTTAAGTGATCGGGCGCAGATAATAGAGAAAAAGGAATCTGAACATGCGCAGGCAGTGATCAGTGAAATGTACCGGAAGGGATTATAAGTGACGAAGAACTTGGAGATAAGATAACAATGGAGCAATATTATTACAACCATATGAATAAGGCGCAGCAGGCTGCATATCACAGCATTCTTAGCGGTGTGAAAAACCTGGCGGATGAATTTCAGATTCCGGCATTAGAGGGAGAAGAACTTTATAATGTATTTTTTCAGATGCGTCTGGATCATCCGGAGATATTTTGGGTGAGCAGTTATAAATACCGGTATTATAAAGACTCTCCGAATCTGATTTTTATTCCGGAGTATCTTTTTGATAAAAAGAAGATTTGCGAACATCAAAAGGCTATGACTGCCAGAGTTGAGAAGCTGATTCGTCCGGCTCAGAAGCTGTCTGAGTGGGAGAAAGAGAAGTATGTACATGATTTTATCTGTGAAAATATCCGCTATGACAAACTGAAAAAATCATATTCCCATGAAATTATCGGACCGTTGGGGCAAGGAGTTGGTGTTTGTGAGGGAATTGCAAAAGCAGTAAAGGTTTTGTTAGATGCACTGGGAGTCTGGTGTGTGATTGCAATCTGTGGAAATAATCCTGAGAAGGGAATTAAGTATCGCCACACATGGAATATTGTAAAAATAGGAGGTACATATTATCATCTGGATGCGACCTTTGATAATACCCTGGGAAAAGATCGTGAAACTTCTGAAATCCGCTATGATTATTTCAATCTGGATGATTCACAGATTTTCAGGGATCATGAGCCTCTTATTGCGCCGGCGCCTCACTGCGGTGATCATGAGCACTTTTACTATAAGGAGAAGAAGCTTTCTTTTACTAAGAAAGAGGATGTGTATAAACGTTCTTTGCAGGCGGCGAAGAAAGGCAGGGTACTTATTTTTCACTGGAGAGGCGGTTATCTGACAAAGGAAGTACTGAAGGAATTGCTGGAGCTTATCCGGAAAGCAGGAGATGAGAAAGACAAAACAGCAATGGTCAGCATAAACTGGCCGCAGGCAGTTATTCGTGTTCAGTATACGGATATGCAGGTACAGGAGAGTGTGACAATAGAGGAAGCGAATGAAGGGGAAAAATAGATGTAATAAACAGCTTAACTTTTTCCGTGTGAGGATAGGGCTTTTTAAAAGAATGTGATCAGAGTGAGAAAACAGCCGAGATGTGGGACAGGGAATTAAAAGAAATCAGGAAGCAGGAACAGTATAGGAAAGCTATATCATGTATGGAAGAGGAACAGTATGATAAGGCAATAATTTTGTTTGAGGGACTTCCAAGAGATTATGAAGATGTCAGAAATAATTTCAGGGAATAAGGGTGAAATAAATGAATCAAAATTGCATGATTACACGAGAAGCAGCGTTGGAATTCGGTTTATCATTTCAGAATACATATACGGAAAGACCTTTCCGTGATCAGAACTGGCAAGTGGTAAGAGCGAGGGAAAACAAAAAAATTTTTTTATGGATCTATGAACGAAACGGTTATGTTAATCTGAATGTAAAAGCAGATCCGGAGTGGCGTGATTTTTGGCGAAGTGCCTATGAATCTGTACAGGCTGGTTATCATCAGAATAAGGAACATTGGAATACCATTATTCTAAATGGGACGGTACCGGATAAAGATATTAAAAGAATGATATCCGAAAGCTATGATCTCGTAACATACAGCCCGACAAAGAAGATTTATGAGGCAGTGAAGCAAATTCCGAAAGGATGCGTTGCAACTTATGGTCAGGTTGCCGAAATGGCAGGGAATCCGAGAATGTCGAGAGCGGTAGGGAATGCCCTCCATAAGAATCCGGATCCGGGGCATATTCCCTGTTATCGGGTAGTGAATTTCAGAGGAGAACTGTCAGGGGCTTTTGCCTTCGGCGGTAAAGATGTACAGAAAAAGCTACTGGAAGCAGATGGAATTGAGGTTGTCAATGGAACGGTGGATTTAAAAAAATATGGATTGACGCAAAGAGATGATAAACTGTGAGAAAACAGATACGGATGATTACCTATTTACCTTATTATCATTTGGATGCTGCTTTTGATAACGGCCTGAGAAAGGATTACGGAAATTCTGAAATCCGATATGATCATTTTTATTATAAAAAGAAGAAGCTGTCTTTTACCAGACAGGAATTTTGTAATGCTCATCAGCTGGGGGCGGGCAAATCTTTCCGGATCTGCCTGGCAAAGGACTGTATTATAGGTGCAGGAAGCCTGGTTACCAAGAATACTGTGATACCGGATGGTTCTCTGGTAATGGGCAGTCCGGCCAGGATCAAACGAAATCTCACCTGGGAAGAATATTCTGAAAATATTGTGGCTTTAGAAAAAATCCATAGTAATCCCATAAAATAATGCAGTTAAAACAATTCAGTAGTGATATCATACACCTGCTTTACGATAAACAGATTTCATGTTATGATTATTTCAGTTGAATTTGAGATATTCTATTAATGAAAAGGGTAACTATTCAACAGTCTCTGATTGTGAGAGTATTGAACAGTTACGAAGAAAAATAAAAGGAGGATCAATGTTATGCTTACAACATGGACTCCGGCACATATGCCGGAAAAAGAGGAAATCAAAATCCGTCTGCAGACAGCAAGAAGTCAGCTCTATGATTTTCAGATGAAAATCAAGGAACATAAGATCCCGGTAATCGTACTCTTTGAAGGCTGGGGATCTTCCGGCAAGGGAAGTACGATCGGAAAAGTCATTAAGAATATTGATCCGCGTTTCTTTAAGGTTGCCACTATGTCAGCTCCCACAGCAGAAGAACTGAGATATCCATTTCTGTATCGTTATTTTAAACAGATTCCGGAAGCCGGAAAATTTACATTTCTGGATTCCGGCTGGATGGAGCAGACTTGTAAAGACTGTCTGTCGGGCGAGATTGAAGGCGAAGGTTATACACAGCGGATTGACAGCATCCGCCGTTTTGAGCGACAGCTTACAGATAATGGTTATCTGGTGCTGAAATTCTTTATGCAGATTGACAGGGATGAACAGAAGCGGCGTGAAAAATTACTTCTGGATCATAAAGACACCAGATGGCGTGTGTCAGACTTTGATAAATGGCAGAATGAACATTACAAAAAATGTGCAAAAATATTTTCTCAGTATCTGTCTGACACGAATGTTTCCTCTGCACCATGGTACATCATAGATGCCAGTGACAGAAAATGGGCGGAACTTCAGGTGCTGGAGACTATGGTAAGCAATATTGAAGTTGCCATGCAGAATCAGGCACATTCCGTTCCGATTTTGCAGAATGTATTCCCTCTGGAGCAGATTCCCCGTCTGTCGGATATTGATCTGAGAGATAAAACAATGGATGACGAGGAGTACAGGGGAGAACTGAAACAGCTCCAGAGTAAACTGGGGGAACTCCATAATAAACTGTACAGGAGACGTATTCCTGTGATCATCACGTATGAAGGCTGGGATGCGGCAGGCAAAGGAGGTAACATCAAACGTATTACAGAAGCTCTGGATCCCCGGGGCTATGAAGTACATCCAATTGCAAGTCCGGAACCACATGAGAAGGCCAGACATTATTTATGGCGTTTCTGGACAAGACTTCCGAAAAATGGGCATATCGCTATTTTTGACAGAACCTGGTATGGCAGAGTTATGGTAGAACGTCTGGAGGGATTTTGCAGTGAAAATGACTGGAAACGTGCCTACAACGAAATGAATGAGTTTGAGAAAGAACTTAAAGACTGGGGTGCAGTCATTATTAAATTCTGGGTACAGATCGATAAGGATACACAGCTGGAGCGTTTTCAGGAGAGACAGAATAATCCGGAGAAACAATGGAAGATCACAGATGAGGACTGGAGAAACAGAGAGAAATGAGATGCTTCAGAAGACAAACACTTCCTTTGCACCATGGCATGTACTGGAATCTGTTGACAAGAAATATGCCCGTATCAAAGCACTCAGAATTGTGATCTCTGAAATAGAAAAAGCATTAAAAGAAAATTAAATTTTGCGGGAAATGTGTAAATGAATGATAAGATAACAGTCTGCCTGGGTAAGGGCGGGCAAAGAGAAATGGCAGAATCTTTTGCCAGAAAGAACAATGTTCCGATTATGGACAAACCGGGAGAACATCTGACAGTAATGTTTGACTCCCGGGGCGTATCACTTACCGGTTATGGCCTGACATATCAGGGAGATTTTGAAGGAATGCTGCACAGAGTCACAAACGGAAGACTTTCCCATGAAATGCTGGTACGTGCGGTCAAAACAGAGGGAGAACATCTGAAAGCAATTGATGCCACTGCAGGTATGGGGGAGGATGGTTTCCTTCTTGCAGCATATGGCTATGAGGTGACATTATACGAACAGAATCCGGTGATCGCCGCACTTTTGAAGGATGCGCTCCGGCGTGCCAGAAAGCATCCCGTATTAAAAGACATTGCTTCCAGAATGAAACTGGTGGAGGGTGACAGTGTGTCATGTATGGAGAAACTTATGGATCCGGTAGATGTGATCTATCTTGATCCCATGTTCCCGAAGAGACAGAAATCCGGTCTGATAAATAAAAAACTTCAGCTGATCCAGAAACTTGAACCTCCATGTTCTGAGGAAAAAGATCTTTTTGATGCAGCTATCAAAGCCGGACCTTCCAGAATTATCGTAAAACGTCCTCTTAAGAGCGTCTGTCTTGATGGAAGAGAGCCTTCTTATATATTAAAAGGAAAAGCAATACGATATGACTGTTATGTGATGTAGAAGGTTTATCAGCACATTGCAGCAGCCCTTTATTTTTGAGGGCTGCTGCAATGTATTTTTTTCCATTCCCGGATAAATTCCATTTGTTCCTGATCGGAGATTTCCTGGGAGGCAGCGTCATTTCCGGCAGCTACACAGCAGAGCAGGACGAAGGTCTGAAAGAGTAAAAATACCAGTATCAATAATAATGCAGTCATAATTTGTCTCCTTAATATTATGCAGATGGTTACAGTTATTTTATGAAATTGCTATAAGGATATTTTCGGGATTTCTGTAACAGATTCTGTATATGCCTGTTGTTTTGCATATCAGAAGTATCTGCATATCATGGAAGCTTTATACATTTTATTTACAGAAAAACGGAGATATGACAGGAGAAACTGTCGGACACAAAAATATAATCTTCCGAATAATTTAAAGTAAGACGCAAATGTTCATTGTCTTTGTAGCGACCTGATGAACAGTTGCGGTAAGATTTCATTATCCAGATGATTCGGAGGATTTTTTATGAAGAATTCAGATGATTCCGGATATACAGGAAAGCACGTGGGTGTGTGTGTTCTGGATACCGGGATTTTTCCTCATATAGATTTTACAGGGAGAATACTTGCGTTTCAAGATTTCATCGGACATCGTATCAGACCTTATGATGATAATTCTCATGGAACCCATGTATGTGGGATCATTGGCGGTGACGGAAGGGCTTCGGAAGGACGGATCAGAGGAATTGCCCCCGGGTGTAGCCTGATAGTTCTGAAGGTGCTCGACAGAACGGGAAATGGCAGGAAAGAAGATGTTTTACAGGCTTTTCGCTGGATCCTGGAGAATAAGAGATATTATGGGATACGTGTAGTGAATATCTCGGTGGGAACAACCTGTAGGAGAGCAGAAGATCACAGAGTTCTGATCGCGGGTGTGGAACAACTTTGGGATGCAGGTCTGGTGGTAGTGGCTGCGGCAGGAAATCAGGGACCGAAGGCAGGAAGTGTGACAGCACCGGGAAGCAGCCGGAAGATTATCACAGTAGGCTCCAGCGATCTGCTTACAGGACGGACTGCCATATCAGGCAGGGGACCTACATTTGAGTGTGTTTGTAAACCGGATCTGGTTGCACCCGGGAATCATGTTCTTGCCTGTGCACCGGGAGCAGATAACGGATATGGAGTGAAGAGTGGTACTTCTATGTCTACACCTCTGGTTGCAGGGGCAGCAGCATTGATGCTTGAGAAGAATCCGGAGCTGACTAATGTTCAGATCAAGATGAAATTGAAAGAAAGTGCCAGGGATATGGGATTGCCAAAGAATCAGCAGGGATGGGGAGAACTGGATCTGGAACGCTTTATGGAACTGTGATCAGTAATCATTTTATTTGGCAAAATATTGCTTTAGTGTATAAAAGCATTGACGAACGGTCTGTTTTCGGCTATCATGATAGTTAACTGGATGAGAGCCAAAGAGGAGGATTAACATGAAAAAAATTCAGATGCAGACACCACTTGTGGAGATGGATGGAGATGAGATGACCAGAATTCTCTGGAAAATAATCAAAGATGAACTTCTTCTTCCGTATATTGATTTGAACACTGAGTATTATGACCTTGGTCTGGAATACAGAAATGAAACGGATGATCAGGTAACTGTTGATGCAGCAGAGGCTACAAAGAAGTACGGCGTAGCAGTGAAATGTGCAACTATCACTCCTAATAAGGCAAGAATGGAAGAGTATACCTTAAAGAAAATGTACAAGAGTCCTAACGGAACGATTCGTGCAATTCTCGACGGAACTGTTTTTCGTGCCCCAATCGTAGTGAAGGGTATTGAACCATGTGTTAAGAACTGGAAGAAACCGATCACCATCGCACGTCATGCCTATGGTGATGTGTATAAGAACACAGAGATGTATATTGACGGCCCCGGAGATGCTTATCTGGTATTTGAAGGCGCAGACGGACAGCAGAGAAAAGAGCTGATCCATCATTATGAGGGACCGGGTGTGCTTCAGGGTATGCACAATCTGGATGATTCTATCACAAGTTTTGCAAGATGCTGTTTTAATTATGCACTGGATACAAAACAGAACCTGTGGCTTGGCGGCAAGGATACGATCTCCAAGATTTATGACGGACGTTTTAAGGAAATCTTTGCAACTATTTATGAAGATGAGTTTAAGGAGAAATTCGAAGCAGCAGGCATTGAATATTTCTACAGCCTGATCGATGATATCGTAGCTCGTGTCATGAAGGCTGAAGGCGGATTTATCTGGGCCTGCAAGAACTATGATGGAGATGTTATGAGCGATATGGTTTCTTCAGCATTTGGTTCTCTGGCTATGATGACATCTGTACTGGTATCTCCACAGGGATATTACGAATATGAAGCTGCTCATGGAACTGTACAGAGACATTATTATCGCTATCTGAAAGGTGAGGAGACATCTACTAACTCTGTAGCAACTATTTTTGCATGGACTGGAGCTCTGAGAAAAAGAGGTGAGCTGGACGGCAATAAAGAATTGATGGAATTTGCTGATAAACTGGAGAAGGCGACTCTGGAGACGATTGAAAGCGGTAAGATGACAAAAGACCTTGCGCTGATCACTTCTCTTGAGGATGTGACAGTACTGAACAGCAAAGATTTCATCCTTGCCATCAGAGAGAGACTGGATGAAATTTTATAATTTCAGAAATTATCCGGTAATGTTTCTATAACATTATAAAGTTCTCCGGGCAGGATCACACTGCAGCAGAGAAACCTGTAAAAAGTTATAAACTGCGAAAATGGGAAGAACCTGCATTATGCAAGTTCTTCCCATTTTTCATATAATCCTTCTAATTCTTCGGTAATGGTGGCTTTCTCTTTGCTGAGTTTCGCACATTCTGCCACATTTGTGCAGATATCCGGGAGAATCATGGTTTCGTCGATCTCTTTATCTCTGGTTTCAAGTTCTTCAATGCGGGCTTCTACTTTTTTTAGTTCATTCTCTCGTTTTCGCTGGCGGGCCTGTTCTTCTTTCTGCTGTTGCCAGGAAAGCTTGTTATCAGAAGCCTGCTTTGCTTCTGTCACAGCCTGAGCGGCAGCCGGAGCATATTTTTCCGTCAGCTCTTCTTTTTTCTCCAGATAATAGTCGTAATCTCCGATATAATTTACAATTGCCTGATTGGTCAGATCCAGGATCCGGGTAGCTGTCTGGTTGATGAAGTAACGGTCGTGGGAAACATAGAATACTGTTCCAGTGTAACTGTTCAATGCCTCTTCAAGAATCTCTTTTGAAGCGATATCCAGATGGTTGGTGGGCTCATCGAGGATCAGAAAGTTTGCTTCGGACAGCATCAGCTTGGCGAGGGAAACACGACCTCTTTCTCCGCCGGACAGAGCGGAGATCAGTTTGAATACATCATCCCCTGTGAAAAGGAATGCTGCCAGCATATTTCGAATTTCTGTTTCCGTAAGTGTGGGATAAGCATCTGAGATTTCCTCAAAAATAGTTTTCTCCATATGAAGAACATGGTGTTCCTGGTCATAGTAGCCAATCTGTACCTTGGAACCAAGAGTAAATCTGCCGCTGTCTGCATCAATCAGCCCATTGATGATCTTTAACATGGTGGTTTTGCCTGTGCCGTTATTGCCAATCAGGGCTACACGTTCTCCACGTTTGATCTCAAAGGAGATGTCACTGAAAAGTGTCTGTCCGGGAAAAGATTTGGAAAGACTTTCCACAGTAAGGACATCATTTCCGCTGACAAATCTTGGTTCCAGGGAAATGCGCATCTGATTCTGAATCTCCTGTGGTTTATCAATGCGCTGGACTTTATCCAGCATTTTCTCGCGGCTTTCCGCACGTTTGATGGATTTCTCGCGGTTAAAGGATTTCAGCTTGGCAATGACTGCTTCCTGATGTTTGATATCCCGCTGCTGGTTCAGATAGGCTTTGTACTGGGCGTCACGCAGCTGGGCTTTTTTCAGGGCATAGGCAGAATAGTTGCCACTGTACATACGCATATTTCCTGCTTCGATTTCCACAACTTTTGTTACAACTTTGTCAAGAAAGTAACGGTCGTGGGATACGATAAATACAGCACCCGGGTAATTCAGAAGATAGGTTTCCAGCCAGGAAATACTCTCCATATCCAGATGGTTGGTAGGCTCATCCAGAAGAAGAATGTCAGGGCTGGCAAGAAGCAGTTTACCCAGAGCTACGCGGGTTTTCTGGCCGCCTGAAAGAGTTTCTATCTGGCGTTCGAAATCTTCTTCTGTGAAACCAAGACCTTTTAATACACCCATGATCTCACTTTTGTAAGCGTAACCATTTTCCAGTTCAAACTGGTGACTCAGTCTTGTGTAAGTATTCATCAGGCTGTCCAGAGCATCTCCGGTGGTGGTTTTCATTTCCTGTTCCAGAGAGCGCAGACGGTTCTCCATATCAATAATGTGCTGTTTGGTGGAAATCAGTTCTTCGTAAATGGTATGATGGCCATGAATGTCCTGATACTGGGCAAGGTAGCCGATATTTTTATCTTTGGCAAGTACCACGTTTCCTGAATCCGGGGAGAGCTCATGCATAATGATTCGCAGCAGAGTCGTCTTGCCTGCACCGTTATTGCCGATGAGAGCTGCCTTTTCGCGGTCTTCTATATGGAAACTGGCATCCTTGAGAATGATTTTTTCGCCAAAGGATTTACAGATATTCTGACATGATAAAATCATAGGAATTCCTCCGTTTGTAATTTGTCCGCGTACTATTATAATCGAAAATGCCTGTTTTTGAAAGCATTTTAAGAGATTTTGTCCAGAGAAAAGAAAGCACCGGATGGATGCATGGAAGAAAATATGATATTCCGGGGAATTTTTCAGAATGAAATTGATAAAAAAATACAGAAATATTTGGTCAAAAAGTACAAATTTAATTTGACAATAAAATAACATCTGGGTATAATTGACATAGATAAGCTAAGGAGGGAAAATTTGTGGAAGCTAAGGAAATTTCGAAAGCGGTAATCAAGCGTTTGCCGCGGTACTACCGCTACCTCGGTGAATTGATGGAGGAGAATGTAGAGCGTATATCTTCAAATGATCTTAGCAAGAAGATGCATGTGACGGCTTCCCAGATTCGTCAGGACTTAAATAATTTCGGTGGTTTTGGTCAGCAGGGTTACGGCTATAATGTACGCTATTTGTATACAGAAATCGGTAAGATCCTTGGGCTGGATACTGTACATCCGATGATTATTCTGGGTGCCGGTAATTTGGGACAGGCATTGGCCAATTATGTGGATTTTGAAAAGCGCGGATTTAAGCTGGTTGGTATTTTTGACGTCAATCCTGTACTTGAGGGGATTGCAGTTCGTGGAATTGAGATTCAGATGTTGAGCGATCTTCCTTTGTTTCTGAAGGAGAATGAGGTTGAGATCGCGATCTTGACTCTTCCTAAAATTAAAGCCAAAGAGATGGCAAAGATTTTGATTGATAATGGAATTAAGGCAATCTGGAATTTTGCACATATTGATCTGGATGCCCCGGAGGATGTAATGGTAGAGAACGTACATCTTTCAGAGAGTCTTATGACTTTGTCCTATAACCTGAGTGAGTACAGAAAGGAACATGAAGGGATGTAAGGGATAACTGTGAAACACAAGGCTGTGGTCATCTGATCACAGCTTTTCTCTTGTATGTAAATGTGTTATTGTAAACAGGAGGTGAACAGATGAGAGAGATTGTAACTGCTGTTGAGATGAAAGAACTGGATCATAATACGATTCAGAAAGCCGGGATATCGTCTCCAGTACTTATGGAGAGGGCGGCATTAAAGACGGTTGAGGAGATTGTACAGAGATTAAAGAATAAAGAAAAAGAGAAAATCCTTGTGGTCTGCGGAACCGGCAACAATGGCGGAGACGGATTGGCGATTGCCAGACTGCTTCAGTTGAGAGGAGTCAGAACCTGGTATTATATTG
>OHFB01001107.1_pt1 | contig 11306 bp, 7 predicted proteins | sample 1567461 | NCBI WGS metagenome assembly OHFB01 (sample SAMEA3879566, study PRJEB24766) | human gut metagenome | biome: human-associated habitat; feature: feces | place: USA | collected 1985/1987
GGCATGGACCTCTTGCAGGCGGCGGTGCAGTACCATCTGGGCAGCTTCGGCGTTATCTTCATCGCTGTGACGCTGGCGCTGTTCAGCTTTTCCACCTTCATCGGCATCCTGTTCTACGCCCGCTCCAATGTGGCGTATCTCTTCGGGGACCGCTGGCTCTGGCAGACCCTTTATAAGGTATTGGCGCTGGGGATGCTGCTGGTGGGCGGTGTGCAGGCCTACACGGTCGTGTGGGACCTTGGCGATGTGGGCATCGGCCTGATGACCATCTTCAACCTCATCGCGCTCTATCCGCTTTCCGGCGAGGCCATTGAGGCTCTCCGGGACTATGAGCACCGGAAGCATCTGGAACACTGAGCAGGGGAGACGCCCCGCTCCATGAATCGTTAGCAAAACGGCGCAGCCGAAGCGGAGGATTTCCGCCAAGCTGCGCCGTTTTTTTGCGCCCGAAAAAAGAAGCTGAAAAAATGCGAAAAAACGGTTGACAAATCCGCTTTTGTCTGCTAAAATAAACGAGTCGTCCGGCAAGGACGTGAACAGAATCTGGGCGTGTTCCCGAGTGGCCAATGGGGACAGACTGTAAATCTGCTGCTTTTCAGCTTCGGTGGTTCGAATCCACCCGCGCCCACCAAAAAGCCTCAACGTATACAAATACGCTGAGGCTTTTGTTGTGTAACAAGGCCAGACTCATAGAGCGGGTGGATTCGAACAGCATCGACCCGCCGAACAGTCCGGCGGGGAAAAAAGCCCCTGCGGGGCTTTTTTAGATGCGCGGCTCGCGCAATCCGCCCGCGCCCACCCATCTGACAGCTCCCGTGTGCAAACACACAGGGGCTGTTTTATTTTTGTCTGCGCAGGGGTGCAGCACATCCTCGAAGTTGAGAAAAACGGAGCATTTGTCACAAACTTATCACAAAAAGGTTACAAACCGACTTTTTCTCCTCGAAAAGATTGTGAAACGATTGTTTATCTGGTATCATATCGGGGTGGCTGGCAAATTGTGCCGGTCTGCGAGAAGAAATGAATCAAGATCAAGGAGAAGTACCCATGAAGAAAAAGAACGTTCTGGCTTCGCTGCTCCTGGCAGGTGCGATGTTCCTGACCGCATGCGGCGGCAGCGCATCCTCCACCAGCGCAGCAGGCGGCGTGTCCGGCAGCTTTACCGGCACGGCCAAGGGTATGGGCGAGGTGTCCGTCACCCTGACCCTGACGGACAACGTCATTACCGACTGCACCGCTAAGGGCGACGAGGAGACCTCCGGCATTGGCTCGGTGGTCATTGAGCAGTTCCCCGGCGAAGTCGTGGAAGGCAACACCATCAACCTCGACAGCATCAGTGGTGCGACCATCACCTCCAATGCGTTCGTGGAGGCTGCCAAGGCTGCTCTGACCGAGGCCGGCCTGAACCCCGACGATTACATGGCCAAGGCAGACAAGACCGCCAACGGCGAGACCGTCAGCTATGATGCCGACGTTGTCGTCATCGGTGCAGGCGGCGCAGGCATGACCGCTGCCATGACCGCTGCCGATGCAGGCCAGAAGGTCGTCATCCTGGAGAGCCAGGCCATGGTGGGCGGCAACTCTGCCCGCGCTACCGGCGGCATGAATGCAGCCAAGACCGTCTATCAGGACGAGAACGAGTTCGATCAGGCTGCCGGTGTGGAAAAGACGCTGGCAACGGCTGCTGAAAAGTATGCCGACAATGAGACCATCACCGCACTGGCCAAGACCGTTTCCGAGCAGTGGGCTGCCTATCAGGCCAACCCCACCGGCTACTTCGACAGCGTGGAGCTGATGGAGCTGGACACCATGGTCGGCGGCAAGGGCATCAATGACCCGGAGCTGGTCAAGACCCTGTGCGAAGGCACGGCAGACGCCATCGACTGGCTGGATGAGAACGGCATCACCCTGCACAACGTCTCCAGCTTCGGCGGCGCATCCGTCAAGCGCATCCATCGCCCGGTCAACGAAGAGGGCAAGGTCGTCTCCGTGGGCGCTTACATGATCCCGCTGCTGCAGGAGAACTGCGAGAAGCGCGGCATCGACATCGTGCTGAACACCACCGTGGATACCATCCTGACCGATGCCAACGGCGCAGCCGTGGGCGTTTCCGGTACCGATAAGGACGGCAACACCGTCGTCGTCAACGCTAAGAGCGTCATTCTGGCCACCGGCGGTTTCGGTGCCAACCTCGATATGGTCACCCAGTACAAGCCCGAACTGGCAGGCTTCATGACCACCAATGCCGCTGGCGCACAGGGCCAGGGCATTGAGATGGCAACTGCCATCGGCGCAGGCACCGTGGACATGGACCAGATCCAGATCCACCCCACCGTTGAGGCCAACACCGCCGCCCTCATCACCGAGGGCCTGCGCGGTGACGGCGCAATCCTCGTCAACGCCAACGGCGAGCGCTTCATCGATGAAGTCGGCACCCGCGACGTGGTCTCCGCTGCCGAGATCGCACAGCCGGGCAGCTACAGCTGGCTGATCGTCGATCAGGCCATGGCCGATGCGTCCAGCGTCATCCAGGGCTACATCAAGAAGGGCTACACCAAGACCGGTGCGACCTACGAGGAGCTGGCCAAGGAGCTGGACGTTGATCCTGCTGCCTTCGCCAACACCATGGAGACCTGGAACGGCTATGTTGAGGCCAAGAACGACCCCGACTTTGGCCGCACCAGCTTTGCAAACCCGCTGAACAATGGCCCCTACTATGCCATTAAGGTCACCGCCGGTGTCCACCACACCATGGGCGGCGTGACCATCAACAGCGCCACCGAAGTGCTGAAGGAAGACGGCACTGTCATTCCCGGCCTGTTCGCAGCCGGTGAAGTGACGGGCGGCGTCCACGGTGCAAACCGTCTGGGCGGCACCGCCGTGGCCGACTTTGTGGTCTTTGGCCGCATCGCCGGTGAGAGCGCAGCCAACTACGCAAGCGCACAGTAAAACCGAATAAAAGGCCGGGAGGCCGCCTCCGTCGAACGACTGGGGCGGCCTCCCGTTTTTTTGCTGGGAAAATTCCCTTCCCCCTGCGGGGAAAAGCGTGGTATAATCAGGGCATCAAAAAGAGAACCGGCAAGAGGTATCCGCTATGATGTACACACTGCATTACGATTCCCCGCTGGGCGGCATCCTGCTGGCGGCAGATGATGTGGGCCTGACAGGGCTTTGGTTCGACGGCGAACCGTATTTTGCCGAGGGTCTGGACCCGGACCACACGGCGCAGAAAACGCCCATCCTGCAGCAGGCAGAGCGCTGGCTGGAGGTCTATTTCAGCGGCCGGGAGCCGGGTTTCACCCTGCCGCTCCATCCCATGGGGTCGCCTTTCCGGCAGGCGGTGTGGGAGCTGCTGCTGCAGATCCCCTACGGCCAGACCACGACCTACGGTGCGCTGGCAAAGCAGCTGGCGGAAAAGCAGGGGAAGCTCCGCATGTCTGCACAGGCAGTGGGCGGTGCCGTCGGGCACAATCGGATCGCGATCCTCATCCCATGCCACCGGGTCGTCGGAACGAACGGCAGCCTGACCGGCTATGCGGGCGGCATCGACAAAAAGGAAAAACTGCTGCGGATGGAACACGTCAACATGGAGCGGTTCTTTGTGCCGTAACCGGGGGAGAAGGCTACGATACCATCCCCTTGGGAGTCGGATGACTGCCGCATCCGGCATCCGGGCAAGTAAGTGCAGGCAGGGCCGTGCTGTTCAAGTCCTCTGATCCGCAGGGGAGAGCGTCAGGAAAAACAAATCAGCGGCAGTCCTCCCGGTAGACATTCCTACGGGTCCAGGAACCGCACACTAACAAAAGCCCCACTGGGGCTTTTGTTGCCCCGCCTGCGGCAGGGCCGTGCGGGTTGCGTTTGCTGATTTTTCCGCAGCCCCTTGACGGGGCTTTGAAAAAGCAGAACGCGGCCCCAACAACTCCTCCCTGTTTCTGCCGCAGGCAGCGGTCGTCGTTGTTGCTGTTCAAGTCCTCTTATCCGCAGAGAAGAGTGTTTCCAAAAGGACGGATACAAAAAAGAAAAACGACAGCCTTTTTGAAAGCTGTCGTTTAAGAGTGCAGTAAAGCAATCCAAATCCGAACCATTTCCCTTTGATGCGGCTTCTGCCGCTTCCCCAAAGGTGACGGTCTGTGTTCCTTCTTTATAGTTGAAGGTTATCAAAACCTTATCATCATACAGGTAAATCGCATTGATGAAGGTATCCACTAGTGCCTGCCGCTGGTCTTTCAGGCTCATGTCCAGCTTACGGAACCGCAGCAGCCAAAACCTGATAAATTCTTCGGTCACTTTCGGCTTCGCCAGCTTTTCTTCCGCAATGCGTGCTTCAAGCTCACGCTTGGTTTCTTCCAGCTGCTCCAACCGCTCCTTGGTGGAGCTGGTCAGGATACCGGCCTGAATCGCATTGAGCATATTCTGGATACCGGATTCTGCATCCCGGAGCTGCTTTTTATAAAGGGGAATGTTGGTATTCTCCTTGTTTTGCAGTTCCATCACCTTGGCGATGATGGATTCCATAGCGGCATCGTCTTTCACAAGCTGCATGGTCTGGTTGACCACCAGATCTTCCAGCCACTGTTTGCGGACGGTCTTTTTCTTGCAGCCCTTGTGCTTTTTGGCAGTGGCACATTTATAGTAGCGGTGGACTTCACCCGTCCGGCTTGTGCCGCTTTCGCCAAACATCAACGCCCCACAGTAGCCGCAGAACAGCTTGGTGGTGAGCAGGTAGTCATCCTCTGCCTTTCTACGGGCAGGGGCTTTTTTGTTTTTGGCGATCTTTTCCTGCACATCGTTGAAAAGCTCTGCGGACACAATGGAGGGAATCGCATCGGGAATCAAAACATCACGATATTTCAGCTCCCCGATGTAGCGGCGATTGTTCAGCATATGCTGAATGGTGTTGAAGGTCATCAGCCCGCCACGCTGGTTCTTGACGCCCTTTTCGTTCAGCCAATCCCGAATTTCCCGCATGGTCTGGCCATCGTTGTACCGCTGGAAGGTTTCTGCCACAAAGGGAGCAGTCAACGGGTCGATTTCAAAGCGGTGGTCTGCGTTGATGATGTAGCCAAAGGGAATGGCACCGCCAGTGAACTTTCCCTTCAGTGCGTTTTCGGTCATGCCACGAATGACCTTTTCAGACAGGTCAGCGGAATAATACTCGGCATAACCTTCCAGCACCGATTCCAGAATGATGCCCTCCGGTCCCTCGGAGATGATCTCGGTGGCAGACATGAGCTTGACACCGTTCTTCTTCAGCTGGGTCTTGTACCGAGCACTGTCGTAGCGGTTCCGGGCAAAGCGGTCCAGCTTCCAGACCAGCACGATGTCAAACAGCTTTTTATCGCTGTCCTTAATCATCTGCTGGAACTCCGGGCGGTTGTCCGTCTTTGCAGAAATGGCACGGTCAATGTAGTGCTTGACGATGGTGATGCCGTTCTTTTCGGCATAGGCCGTACATTCACGAATCTGGCCTTCAATGGATTCTTCGCGCTGGTTGTCGCTGGAATAGCGGGCGTAGATCACGGCAGTCATGGCGGGCACCTCCCATTTATACATCATTGAACGGTGAAGCGTTCATCAAGGCAATGTTTCGTATAATGTATATACCATAACTTGTGCAGAATTGCAAGATAAATTTATATTGAAAACCGGCAGTTCTCTGTTTTCAAAGAACTGCCGGTCATACTTCTTATTTACCCCAGACGGTCTCAGCGATTTCCTTGACCAGTTTGAGCTTGTTCCACTGTTCCAACTCGGTCAGCTTATTGCCGATCTCGCAGGAGGCAAAGCCGCACTGCGGACTCAGGCAAAGACGGTCGAGAGGAATGTACTTCTCTGCCTCGCGGATGCGGGCGATGACGGCATCCTTATTTTCCAACCGAGGAGATTTGGTAGTGACAAGACCCAGCACCACTTTTTTGCCATCGGCCACATATTTCAGCGGCTCAAAGCTGCCGGAACGCGCATCGTCAAACTCCAGATAGAACGCATCTACATTTTCCTGTGCCAGCAGGAAAGGCGCAATGGTGAAGTAATCGCCCTCGCTGGCCCAAGTAGAGTGGTAGTTCCCACGGCAGACATGCGTGGTAATTGTCAGACCTTCCGGGCGGTTTTCCAGTGCCAAATTGTTCAGACGCAGGTACTCTGCGGCCACATCCTCCACTTTGGTATTGCTCTCCTTGAGGAAGTTCTGGTAATTCGGGTCTCCGATCATGCCCCATGTGCAGTCGTCAAACTGGATATTGCGGCAGCCAGCGGCATACAACTCCTGAATGACGGTGCGGTAGGCGGCAGCAATATCCTGAATCAGTTGTTCGTGGTCGGGGTAAACAGCATCCGTATTTTTGCCATTGTCCTCACGGTACAGTTCGGCCAATAGCTGCGCCGGGGCAGGCATGGTCTGGCGAGCGATGCACTTCTCATCCTCAAACTGCTTGACAAATTTGTAGTGCTCTACAAAAGGATGGTTCTCACCGCTGATCTTACCACTCACTTTAATGGAACCATGGGTAGTCTCCTCACCGTGGAAGAAATAACCGTGATCCAGTTCCACTTCATCAATACCGTGGAACCCCCACATAAAATCCAGATGCCAGTAGCTACGGCGAAACTCGCCATCGGTAATGGCGTGATAACCAGCACGCTTCTGCTTCTCGATCAGGCGGGTGATCTCCTCATTTTCCACAGCGGTCAGCGCGGCACGGTCGATCTCGCCGGCCTTGAACTGGGCACGTGCCTCTTTCAAGCGCTGGGGGCGCAGGAAGCTGCCCACAAAGTCATAACGGAACGGTGATTTCAATTCTGCCATATCGCAAAACCCTCTCTATACGTCATTTTTCCTGTTCGTTGCTTGATGGCAACAGTATACCGCAGGAGTGGGTTTGTGTAAAATACGAAATACAGGCGCTTTGATATAGCTTGAAATTATACCTGCTCTGTATACTTTTTTAGAATCGCAATATACTGTTTTCCGAATCGTCCGGGCTGCACCTGTTTGTGGGTCAGATAGCCGATTTGCATGGAATCATCCACCAAAAGCGGCACGGCACGGATGTTCGGACCGTTGAGTGCCTCGCTGATGACGCCGCTGCAAATGGTATAACCATCCAGACCGATCAGCAGATTGAACAGAGTTGCACGGTCTCGCACCAGAATGTCCTTTTTGCTGTCCAGAGTGCTCAAAATCTCCTCCGAAAAATAGAACGCATTGTGCTCCCCCTGCTCATAGGAAAGGCGCGGGTAGAGCTTCAAATCGTCCAGTGTCAAAGCCTTTTTCTGCGCCAACGGGCTGGCTGCGCTGACGAACACGTGGGGCTTTGCGGTGAAGAACGGCGTGAAAATCAAATCATGTTCTCGGATGACTTTGCGCAGAACGGTTTCATTGTCGTGGTTCAGATAGAGCACGCCCACCTCACTGCGCAGCTTCGCAACATCCTCAATGATCTCGTAGGTCTGCGTCTCTCGGATACGGAAATCGTATTCCTCTCCGCCGTATTCTTTCAACAGTTCCACAAAGGCTTCCACGGCAAAGGAATAGTGCTGGGCCGACACGCAAAACTGATGCTTGACCGGGGCCGAGCCAAGATATTTCTCTTCGATGAGTTCTATCTGAGCCAGCACCTGCCGAGCATATCCCAGAAACTCTTCTCCCTCCGGAGTCAGAGCCACACCCCGGTTGGTGCGGTGAAAAATGGTCAACCCAACTTCCTGCTCCAACTCTCGGATGGCATTCGTCAGGCTGGGCTGTGAAATATAGAATTGCTGTGCCGCCCGGCTGATCGTGCCGGTGTCGGCTACGGTGGTAACATAACGAAGCTGCTGCAAGGTCATAGCGGATCCCTCCCGATGGCTTTTTATCATCCTATCGCAGATGGAACAAAAACACAAGTTTTTTCTGCGATACCGGATCCGCATTGCAGGCATATTCAAGATACGTTTTACCCACGCTGCAAATTCTTTTATAATAGCACCGCAGTCTTGATGGACTGCGGTATTCCCATATCACAAAGGAGGCTTTCCGGTATGGGACAGCGGCAAAGTGAGATCATCAAAAATCACATGGAAGTCTACTGGCACGACTATGCGTCGGCCAGCAAGGGCGTCCCCATTACCGAGGCGGGGCTTGTGGAAAAAGCCTCCGTCATTGGACGCACCGGGCTGATACTGCTGGAATGCGGTACCGGCGCATGGCGTGTCCGAAGCTCCATGAACACTCTTTCGCGGGAGCTGGGAGTCACAACAACAGCGGACATCGGCCTGTTGTCCATTGAGTTCACCTGCTTTGATGGTGACCAGTGTTATACCCAGTCACTCTGTCTGACAAATACGGGCGTGAATACCTCCCGGCTGAACCGACTGGAGCATTTCGTCAACGACTTCGACCGGGAAGGAAAATTTATGACCGGCGAAGAACTGCACAGCCACCTCGATGAGATCGAGCGCATCCACGGCTTGTATTCGCCCATCGCACTGGGCTTTGCAGCTGCACTGGCCTGCGGCTGCTTCACCTTTCTGCTTGGCGGCGGCATTGTGGAAATGCTGTGTGCCTTCTGCGGTGCAGGCATCGGCAACTTTGTACGGTGCAAGCTGACAAAGCACCATTTCACCCTGTTTCTGGGCATTACGGCGTCGGTCTGTTCAGCAAGCCTCGTGTATGCCATCCTGCTGAAGCTGGCAGAGGTGCTGTTTGCCGTATCGGCGCAGCACGAGGCGGGGTATATCTGCTCCATGCTCTTCATCATTCCGGGCTTTCCGTTCATTACCAGCGGCATCGACCTTGCTAAGCTGGATATGCGCTCCGGGCTGGAACGTCTGGCCTACGCCGTCCTCATCATTCTGGTGGCAACCATGACGGCTTGGATCATGGCACTGCTGCTGCATTTGCAGCCGGTGCAGTTCCCTGCCCTGAGCCTGACACTCCCGGAAGAGATCGTGTTCCGGCTGCTGGCAAGTTTTGGCGGTGTGTTCGGCTTTTCGCTCATGTTCAACAGTCCCCGGAACCTGGCAGTCTGCGCCGCCCTTATCGGTGCGGTAACGAACACGTTCCGGCTGGAGCTGGTGAGCCTTGCGGGCTTTCCGCCCGCTATTGCAGCGTTTCTGGGTGCACTGCTGTCCGGATTGCTGGCCTCCTGCCTGAAGAGCGCCGTCGGTTATCCCCGCATCTCCGTCACCGTGCCGTCCATCGTTATCATGGTACCGGGACTGTATTTCTACCGTGCCATCTATAATTTGGGCATCCTGTCTCTGATGGACTCCGCCACATGGTTTGCAGATGCCATTCTCATCATCGTGGCACTGCCGTTAGGGCTGATCTTCGCCCGTATTGTCACTGACAAGACTTTCCGTTATTGCACCTGATGTGCAGCATTTCCATTCTCCCATATAAGGCAAAACGCAGCGAATCTTTTAACGGTTCGCTGCGTTTTGTTTTGCTGTGATGCACTTATAAAGGGAGTTCGTTTACAGGGCGTTTACTCGCCGTAAACGATCTTGGTAGCTGTTTCCACATGGCGTTCCAGCCGGTCGGCAAAGTGTTCCAGCGGCAGAAAAACGCCAAGTTCATCGTAGCGGGTTCCGCCGTCCTTGAGCGTATCCTGTCCATAGTAGACCACGGAACGGGGCAGTGCGTGCTGCAGCCTCACCTGGATATCCCAGACGGTGGAGTAGGCCTCCGCTTCCGTTACCTTCTGCTTCACGGTGTCCGGCAGTTCGTAGATCAGCAGCAGCCCCAAATGCTGGTTGTAGTGGTACTCCACCACATCCATCGAGCCTTCGTCGTAGCCATGATACTTGCAGTAGCCGCTGGCAAGGTACATTTTTACCTTTTCCTGCTTCTGGAACACCCGGATGAACCGGTCGTATACTTTGCTGCTCACGGCAAATTTGTTGTTCGGCAAAAGAACGCCGGCATCATCCGTCAGGATCACCGGGTTCGGCTGACCATCGGCGTTGAATTTGAACGGGATCAGGGCAGCGTTCCGTAGCAGGTCAAACATACTGTGCTGGCAGATCGCCATCAGAAAGGCAGACAGATCCTTGTTCTCGTAGGCATTGAACAGCGCCGCGGCAAACTGCTGTGCACTCACGGCCGGCGCATCCAGTACGTCTGCCATGTCCAGCGAGTCGTTGAAGGTATCCATCAGGCGGTGGCAGGCTTCTGGATTTTTCAGGATCTCCCCGAACAGTGCCTCTGCCTTTTCTTCTCTTGGAAATATCGTTGCCATCAAAAAGACCCTCTTTCTGTTTATTTCCAACTACCTATTATAGATTCATAATGCCCCGCTGTGAAATACTGCTTTCATATTGCTGCTATATGCAGAACACTTTTTACACATTTTTCAAGTGACCGTATACTGGACACTGCAATCATGAAATTGCACGAGGGAAATCGAAAAGTATATAAGTTGGTTTGAACGGAGGCAGTTCCTATGTCTGAGGTCAAAAAGGTCGTGCTGGCATATTCCGGCGGTCTGGACACATCGATTATCATCCCGTGGCTGAAAGAGCACTATAACAACTGCGAAGTCATTGCCGTGTGCGGCAATGTGGGGCAGAAGGGTGAGCTGGAAGGCTTGGAAGAGCGCGCCAAGGCAAGTGGTGCATCCAAACTGTACATCGAAGACCTGACCGATGAATTTGTGGAGGATTACGTCATTCCCACCATGCAGGCCGGGGCAGATTACGAGGGTTATCTGCTGGGCACCAGCTTTGCCCGCCCCATTTTGGCAAAACGCGTGGTGGAGATTGCCCGTGCCGAGGGTGCGGATGCAGTCTGCCACGGCAGCACCGGCAAAGGCAACGATCAGGTGCGCTTTGAGCTGGCCATCATGCACTTTGCACCCGACCTGAAGATCATCACCCCGTGGCGCGAGTGGGACATCCAGAGCCGCGATGAAGAGATCGACTATGCCGAGGCTCATCACATCCCGCTGAAGATCAGCCGGGAGACCAACTACTCCAAGGACAAGAACCTGTGGCATCTGAGCCACGAGGGTCTTGATCTGGAAGACCCAGGCAACGAGCCTCCGTACGATAAGGCCGGCTTCCTCGAATTGGGTGTCAGTCCCAAGACCGCACCGGACAAGTCCGAGTTTGTGGAGCTGGAATTTGAACAGGGCGTGCCTGTGGCTCTGAACGGCGAGAAGCTGAAGCCCGCTGCCATCATCGCAAAGCTGAATGAGATCGGCGGCCGCAACGGCATCGGCCTGTACGATGTCGTGGAGAACCGTCTTGTGGGCATGAAGAGCCGCGGCGTCTATGAGACCCCCGGCGGCACCATCCTGTACAAAGCCCACGAAGTGCTGGAAACT
>OHFB01001117.1_pt1 | contig 11227 bp, 17 predicted proteins | sample 1567461 | NCBI WGS metagenome assembly OHFB01 (sample SAMEA3879566, study PRJEB24766) | human gut metagenome | biome: human-associated habitat; feature: feces | place: USA | collected 1985/1987
GACATTGGAGATGAAACTAAGCCTACGTTAATATCTGATATACACTTTAATACTAAGAATTAGGAAACAGAACCTATTGATTGGAAATAGATAGAATAGAGAGAAGATACATTTAGATTCCCAATAAGTAGAGAGAAACAAAATAATCCAGGTTAGCAACAATAGACTAATATGTCTTATGCTGGAAGGATGAGAGGAAAATACTTAATCTGTAATTACACACTGGATTGTAATGATAACAGAGAATTTAAGCTTCCTTATGTTAAAACAACTTATAGATATTCAATGTTATAATATGAAAACTAAGAAATTAAAAAGAGTTCCTCAATATGCTTTCGGTGCTGATGCTATTTCAAACTGGGGTAATATGAGTGGGGTAGATAAAGCGAATGTAGTTACACAAGGAGTTAGTGCTGTAGGTAGTATGATAGGTAATGCTACTAGTGGAAAGAAACCTACAGCGGCTGGTGTAATAGGTGGAATAGGATCTGGAGCTGCAATGGGTGCTTCTATTGGTGGACCTTGGGGAGCAGTAATAGGTGGAGCTATTGGTGGTATTACTTCAAGTATAGGTTCTGGTGGTTCTGTTAATGAGTAGACTGGTGAGTACGAATTACCATCAGGAATAGCTGGTCTATTTGGTCATAGTAAAAGTTATATACGTAATAAAGCTGGTAGAATTAAAAATGGTATTCAGGCTAGACAAATGTCTGAACAAATAGCAGCTGATTACTATTAGGAAAATGGATATAATGAATTAAGTTTATCTAAAGGTGGTGTAGTACCATCTACTATGGCTTACTTAGATGATGGTGAGATGTTAAGAACACCAGATGGAACTATAGGATCTATACCAGAAGAAGGTAAACCTACAGATTCTAATTTATTAAATGTACCTGTTGGAACTCAAGTATTAAGCGATAAGATTAAAGTTCCAGGAACAAATAAAACATTTGCAGAAATGGGAAAGAAATTAATGAAAAAAAGCAATAAGAAAGCTAATAATATATATGCTGAAAATAGTCAGATGCTAAATGAAAGAAACAATCAAATAGCATATCAAGTATTGTTAGATTAGCAAGAAGCTTTAAAAAACAGTAAGATAAACAAGAAAAATACAGCTGCTTATGCAGATGGTACTAGAGGTATTAAACCATATGGATATAATAAAAATATGTCTGATTTTAAATACAGGGATCCAAGTGGACCTAGACATATACCATCTTCTGAAGTAGCAAATAGATTAGGTATTCCTTATAATATCAACGTTCCCATTGGTAACGTAGATACTGCTAATGCTAGAAGTAGTAAATACTTTAACTACACTGGTAATCCTGGATAGCTTCCAGTAGGTAATATATATGGTACAAATGGTAAAAAGCCAAAAACTCCAAGTGATAATAACAGGTTAGATCTAATAGACAATATAGCTGCATTAGCTGGACCTATTGGTAATATATTCTCAGGTAGTCCTGAAAGAGTAGAAACATATACTTATGATCCAGTATATGGTCCTACTGATTATAATATAGATCCTATACTTAGAGAAGCTGCACTAAGTGATAGAATTGCTAGATACAATATGGCTAATATTAATCCTAACACTGGAGCCAATATGGCATTTGGTTTACAGTCAGCAGTTAATAGGAACAAAGCTATCGCTAATGCTTATGCTACTAAAAATAATGCTGAAAATCAAATGGCATTTAACAATGCTCAAATAGCTAATCAATGGGGACAACAGTATGCTAATGCTAGACATTTAGCTTCTGTAAAACAAGCTCAAAATGATGCAGCTACTAGAAATATTCGTAGAAAAGAATTTGGTGATTTATCTACAAGAATATAGTAGATAAGTAAAGATAAACGTTTAACTAAAAGAGACTCTGCTGTACTAGAAGCTATGTTACCTTATTTGGAATATGGTATGACATCAGATCAATTAACTAAATTATATAATAATTTGAAAAGATAATGGCAACGAATAGATTTGATAAACCAATAGAAAGTGAGTATATTAGTTAGTATACACCAATACCTTTTGAATAGCTATATGCTATAGGTAAAGCAAATAACGAAAGAGTAGATAAAGCTTATTAGGATTTAGGTAATCAGTTTACTAAGTGGTCAGAGTTTAGATCTCCGTCAGCTATAGATACTAAGAGGTGGTATGATTTAACAGTTGGAGCTGGACAAGATATAGTAAATAAATTAGCAGCTAATCCTGATTTGATTAAAACAGCAGAAGGTAGATTTTTAATACAATCATTTATTAATACAAGACCTTATAACGAGCTAAGTTAGTTACAATAGAGCAGAGAAGGATTACTTTAGAGATAGAAAGTGAATCAACAACTTATGCTGTCTGGTAAGTATAATCCTTTATTGCATGAAGTTGATTTTACTAATTATAATACTTTAGAGAGTGGAGTATTTAATGATGTTGCTCCATTAGCTTATAAGTCAGAAGTAGATTTAGTAAAACCTTATGTTGATAATCTAAAGCCTGGATTTATTAGACAAGAAGGTGCTTATGATTGGAGAGGAGTTTCATCTGAAAGAATAGATCAAGAAATAGCTAACAATATTTCTGCTATATATAACACTCCTGAAGCACAGAAACATATACAAGTATTAATACAGCAAGGATATACTCCAGAACAAGCTAATGCTTTATTTGCTAATCGTATATATAGAGCTGGTAGAGAATTTGCATATGAAGATAGAGAACTTAATCCTTTATCTAAGATATACGAAGAAGATAGATTGAAGAGAGCTAGAACAGGACAACAAACTGCTCAAAAACCCTTTAGATTGACAGAATCTATTGCAGCTACTGGTGGAGATGCATTTAAATTAGGAACTCAAGCTTACATAGCTAATAAATATAGAGATCAGATAAATTCTTTAACCGATCAATATAATAAAGCTGTCGAATCAAATGATACTCTATCTGCAAATATATTTAAGGAACAATTACGAAAAATATATAATGAATCTAATAGTTACACACCAAATAAACTGTTTAATGAAATATTTAAAGAATATGCTACAGATGGTAAATTAACTAATATAGATTTATCAAACGCTACTAATGATATTTTGAATAGATTTGCAGCTCCATCTCCTATAGCTTCTGTAAATGATTTGTTACAAACTACTATACCAGGTGTTACATCTAAAACGGTTACTACTCCATTAGGTAAATATAGAGTAATAGCTAATCCTAGACAATTAGATTTAGCTACAGATGTTATATCTGAAATAGCTGGTTATAAACACGTAGAATCTGGAAAGAATAAGTTTAGAGATGCTCTTAAAAACGGTAAGCTTACTAATGTTATTCTTCAACAGGGAGGTAATATTCTTACTTTACCTGTAAATAAAAATGGACAAGTACAGCCTAATTCTAGTTAGGTAATTACAGTAGCTATACCCCAAAGTCAATTAGATGCGTTAGGTATAACAGACGCAGATATGGTTATATCTGGAGCTAAAAGAATATACGATCGCTCTGGTAGGGTGTCTCTATCTACAGAAATAAAAGAAGGAGATAAACGTAAACTACCATTTCAAAGATACTTAGAAGAAGGAGAGTATAGCAGTAAATATAACTATGAAGGAAAAGTATCTTACAATGTTCCTACAGAAGATGTATATTGGTAGATAGAATTACTAAATAAACTTCCAGATCCACAAGATAAATTAAATACTGAATACTTAGATCAACAAGCATGGAAGCTATCTATGACAGATGCGTTTAGATCTGAATTATATCCAAGTACACAACAGGAAGCTTACGGCATTGGTTATTCTGCCGGAGAAGAAGAAAAATAAAATCGCATAAAAATGGCTAAGAAAAATAAATTTAATTTGAATTCCCCCTCACTAGGACAATAGCTAGTGAGGGAAGCTATGACTCCGTACAGCGAAGGGTTTGATATATCGCAACTACCATAGTCATATGGAATAAATGAATTTACTACAGAACAAGAAGTGCCAGTAGTAGAAGAAGCTAAAGATCTTTTATTATCTTTAGCTGAAGATATTGTATGGAATACTGGAAAACTAATAACTAATGTATTAGATAATGCTAATCCATTATATCAGTATATACAAAAAGAAAGACTTAGTGTTGGATTGTCTAAATTACAAGACAATTTAATGGAAACAGAATCTAAATGGATACCACAGATATAGGAAGCTCGAAACTATTTAGAAGCTAAGTCTATTGTAGATAATATCTCTAATAATATACTTACAGATGAATAGAAAATAGCAGTACAAACTGTCAATTAGTTAGAACCTAATATAAAAGAGTATGCCAAATCTAATCCGTACTTAAGAGATTTATTCTACGATACAGATCCTACGAATGTAAATGGTAGTATAGTTATAAACTTTAAAGCTTTGCTAAATGACTTTAAAGATAATAATATATTCAACGTAAATCCGCTAGATAATATAGCTACAGCGTTAGAAGATAACGCATTAAACTAGGAAGAACAAGATTTCTTATGGAACAATAAATAGCAACAAATGTCTGATAAAGAAAGATTAGACGCTATTTAGAAAGTGTTATCTGATGCTAATGATGAATACGAAGATAAAACAGCTAAGATAGTAAAAAGATAGAATACTTTAAAGAAAGGTAATTGGTTGTACGATCCTACCGCTCTTACTAAAGAATTTGAGTAGAGAGTAAATGAATCCGAGTTATCTATTACTGATCCTAAATCTTGGTTTTATAATCTAGGTCATATTGGTAGTTCTTTGTCTGAAATAGAAATGATGTTCTTACAAACAGGAACTTCAATATTAGCTAATAAAGCAGCTAGAAGTCTAGCTGTTAGAGGTGCTATAACCGCTGTTCCAGGTATTGGTCAAGCAGCTACAGCAATCGCTTTAGGAGAATCAGCTTTTAATCTTTGGTTAGCTAAATATTACAGGCAATCTGAAACAGCTAGTGAAGTATTTGACAACTATCAGCAAAGAGTATTACAAAGTGCTAACGATAATAAGACAGATGTAAATAGAGTATTAGAATCTTGGGAACCTAGATTAGGTGAGTTAGGTTATCCTGTAGATTAGATGGACGAAAATGAAAAACTACAAGCTGGTTTAGCTCAAGGTCTTACTACAGATCAAAAAGATTTTGAAGAAATCAGAAACTATGCTTTTGATGGCTTACAAATGGTTAGAGATGTGAATGACGCTTTAAGTTATTCAGATTATTTACAAAGTATGCCGTTTTCCTATGGAGGTAAAATATTATGGAATTAGGCTAGTAAAGCATTAGCAAAAGCTAGAGGTATAGAAAGACCTTTAGATGAAATACCAAGTGTAGTAGACCAGATTGGTTTGGGTAAAGCTATTGACAGAGGGGTGGAAAATATTCTGAACAAAGCGTCTAGACCTGGACAAAATATTACTAGGAAACATTTATTAGAAAACATTGGTAAATTCGCTAAAGCTAATGCTATTAATTTTGTATCTGAACGTAGTGAAGAAGGTGTTCAATCTGTAGTTGGTAGTAGATATCAAAGAGGAGAATACGACTATTTAAAAGACAAAGGAATAAATCCTATATCTGCTGCATACAACGCTGGTCTTCTTGGGTATGAAGCCAATCTTGCTTACTTTGGTTTATCAAATGATAATTATCTAAATACAGATGATGAATTAAAGAAGGCGATGGATATTGGTGGATTCATAGGTTTAGTAATGCCATTTGCTGGTAATGCAGTACAATTGAAAAATGCAGTAAGACAGTATGCTTCAGATAAAGAAGTACAAAAACTTATTGCTAAAGGATATAGTAATGCTGAACAGGATAACAAAATGGATGTCTTCCTCGATGCTTTACAAGCTGGTAAAGATATTAATTATGTTACAGATTATTTAGAGTCTGCTAAAAAATTGAAACAGCCTGGAGTAACAGATGAAATGATAGATGAAGACAAAAATCTAGCTACTAATCTGTGGGCTGAATATCGTAATAAATCTATTGATGAAAATTTAAAAGATTTAGGTATTAAGAGAGGCAGCTCTGAGCATAGAAAAATAGTTAAGAACTATCTACATATTAAAGATAGATTGAATGAGGCAGAGCAATCAACTAACGATGTAGCCAAAGAGTTAGAAAAGATAATAGAGCAAGGTAAAACTAATAAAGATGATGTATTCCTACAAAAAGCTAGAGAATCTTATGATGCATTTGTTGAAAGTAAAAGATAGTCTGATGAAGATTATCAATACAAAATGAACGCTACTCCAGAATATGCAGACGAAATAGAACAAGATTTTTTATCTACTTTACCTACTTTTGATGAATATTCAAATGCTGTATATGATATTACTTATCTAAAATTATAGAATCAAGCTATAACAGATTTGTATAAAGATCTTACTAATAGAACTAAAACTTTACAACAGTTATCAGAGGATACTGGTTTAGATGTAGATCTCAGAAATATAAATAATATGAGAAACTACATTAAAAGAGAAAAAGAAAGAATAGAAAGAAACGTTCAACAAATAGTAAGTACATATGGTATACAAAATTTAGATTAGGCTCAAGATCCAGTAAATGCTGAATAGATAAAGAATTATGTAACAGCGTTTGTAATGAATAAAGCTGTAAGAGATAGATTGAGAGATCAAGCCACAGCTTATATTACTGGTAAACTTAAAGCAGAATCATATTAGGATATCAAAGGATATTTGTTCAAAGATTTATCTGAAGAGCAATAGGATAATATTATACAAGAATATACAGATAAAGCACTAAGAGAAGGTAAACCTCAACCTAGTAGAAAATCTATTATATCTAAGTATAATCAACAAGCTCAGATGAAGTATAATGATTTACTAGAATTAGCTGATCAGGAACGTGCGTCTAGAATTGTAGCCAATTCGTTATTTGCTGAACATCTAAGTAAATCAGTTAGATAGGAAAAAGTTGCTAGAAAAGAAAAAGAGGAAGCTGGTGAAGTACTACCAGAAGAGGGAGTAATAGAAAATCCAGCAGCTGCTATTGAAGATACTACTAAGAAACAAGAAAAAGTAGAAGTTAAACCAGAAACTCCAATACAAGAAGGAGTACAACAACAGCCTGTAGTACAAGAAACTAAAACAGAAACAGCAGAACCTGTAATACCAGAGTATATGTCTACAGATGTAGATGAAATTCTTAGAGAAGAAGAGCAAGCTTTACTAAATCAAAAAGGTAGATAGTTAGAAATAGAACCTAGTAGCGAAGATGTTCTGGTGGAAGGTTCTATAGAAGAATAGATACAATAGCCAGAAAAAGAAGTACAGGATATTATAGCCAGAGAAGAAAAAGTTGATGTAACTGTAGACGATGTTAGTCACATAGAAGATAGCACACCTTCTCCACAAGAGCTAGAATAGGAAGATATACGTAACAGAACTTTATAGAATCCTGATGAAGTATCTGGTGTTAGTGAACAAACATCTGAAGAAGTACCAGAAATTGCTGTAGCTACAGATGCTCAAGAAGCAAATGAAGAACAGAACACTAATACAAAAGATAAAAGTAATCCAGTACCACCAACTCCAACTCAAGTAGAAGACAGCAAGCCTGCTCAGGATGCTCCTACTATAACTATAGTTGATGGAGGTATATATGTAAATGATGGAACTACTTTTATATCTGATGAAGTATTGGCAGCAGAAGCTCAAATGCTAGAAGATACTTCTACTGAAGTATATGGAGAAACTGGCTACGCTAATATGAAACCTGAAACTGTTACTAATAACTCTGATGCATTGAGTAATAGAAAGGTATAGAAAGTAAAACATGTTTCTAACACGTTTTTCTTCCAACCAGATGCTACATCTCCAATGAATATTACTGTGAATGGTAAACCTATTACTTTTACTAATAGTAAAGGAGAAGTAATACCTGTATTACCAGGAAAAGAATTATCTAAAAGACTTTTAAAGAACGGTTGGATAAATTCTGTAAATGCTTATTATATAGTAACTAACCATAGATACGGAGACACTTCTCCATATATGCAAGCTATTCACTTAGTATTAGAAGATACTGATGGAGTAATGATAGCTTCTCTAAGAACTCCAGATTATGTAGATAAAGAAATAGCATCTGGTAATTATAATTCTGAACAAGTTCAGTAGTTACAAAAGCAGAAAGAAAAGTTAATAGAAATTAGGCAACAGATAGTAAATGCTTACCTTGGTAGTAATAAAACTATACCTACTACTATTATAAAGTCTGTTAAACCAGCTAAATTAAGAATAAGTAATGGAGAATTTAATAACCAAAAATCTCCAGAAGGAGCTCCTGTAAGACGTAAACTTACAGAAGTTAATGACTTTGGATTAGAACAAAATAACGTAAGAAAGTTAGACCAACAAGTAAAGGAATTGCAAATTGGTTATGGTACTGGTTCTGTAAAAGACTTTGTTACTGAAACTTTTGTAATTCGCAAATTAGGGTCCAATGACGAATTAGCTGGTAATGGTGTTGGTAAATCTGGAGCATTATATATATTCCCAAAAGCAGAACAAACACCTAATGGTTCTATAGCTCCTATTCAATTGTCTATACATAAATTAGATTATGATATTTATGGAGATGAAGTTGAATTGGGAAAAGATGGTAAGGTTAATTCTTTAGCTGAATTAGCATATAAGTTATTAATTGGTAAAGTAAAACTTGGTGGAGCTGAGCAAGATGTGCTTGATATTATTGTTTATAATGGTTCCAAAACCATTATTGGTGATGAAGTTGGAGAAAAATATCCATTTCTAATGGATAAAATGTTGTATTATCATCCTGAAGAAGGTAATACGCATATACAATTTGCTGTAAGAAATTCTAATGGTAGACACATAAAAGTAGAATTTGATCCTAGCAGAGCTTCAGAATCTCAGCATAAATTAGCTATAAGAAAAATAGCTAAAGATCTGCATTGGAATACAGATAAGTATGCTTTATTAGAACCTATACCAGATAGTATTGTTAGACTAGCTACTTCTTATTTTAAACAGTATCCGAATGCTAAACAATTTAAGATAGCAGGTTTAGAGCAATTAGCTTTTACTAGAGAAGACTTAGGAATAGGTACTGATAAAGGACCAGTGTCTTTACTTACTTGGTTAATTAACACTGGTAAAATTGAAACAGATTTAGGTGATACTATATACAGAGCTCCTTTCATATATACAGACGGAGTAGCTGTACCACAAGTTACTGAAACAGAATTAGCTAGTGCAAGCAAACAATAGCCAGTATAGAAATCAGCATAGAAAAAGGTAGAGGAAACTAACAATAAACAAGTAAAATTAGATAATAAACCTATTTCTACTACAGGTATAGAATATGTTTCTACTGATGAGAATTGGTCTGAAGAATAGATTAAAGATTGGATGAAAGCTAATTCTCCTCAATACAAATATAAAACTGGTAAATGGCAAATAATTCGTAGAAACGGTAAACTGCAAGCTGCTCAGAAATTAGCTAAAAGGGGTTTAACTTCACAAGTAAAAGGCGAAGGTAAATTAAATGTGGATGAAGCTAGGTAGTGGCTGCAAGACAAACTAGGTATTGACAAATCAGATATTGTTACTTCAGAAGCAGTATTTAGAATGGCTAATGCTCCACAAGTATATGGTGCTTTAAAAGTATGTATGGATAGACTTAGTGGTGATACAGCAGCTAGAATATTCTTATCAGAACAATCTGGGCAAGGAGTAGAATTCCACGAAGGTTTCCATTATGTAAGTTAGTTATTAATAAATGATAAGCTTAGAGAACAAGTATATCAAGATTATGTAAAACAATATCCATATTTAAAAGATGCTTCTAAACAAGAAGTAGAAGAAGCTCTTGCTGAAGAATTTAGACAATATATGCTAAATGAAACTAAGCCATCTATAGCATATAGAATTAAAAAACTATTCAATGTAATACTTAAGGTATTAGGTATTACTAGGAATGGAGATTTAGTTAGAACTTTATTCAATAAGATACGCAAAGGAGAATTTTCAAAATATAAACCATCTAAGTCCACATTAGAAGATTTTGAAAAAAGATTTGGTGGTGCATTATACTATTATGTTCCAGGAGTAGAGGATAAAGAATTAAAGAAAATGGCTTCTATAGCAGACGCTACTACTTTCTATGCAGTAGTAGATTCTTTAAATGCTACAGTAATGGATACATTTAATATTAGTAGTATTGAAGATTTACAAAGTTTACCTAAGAAGATTAATGATATATTTGATGATATTCTAACGACTAACTTAGAGTTAGGAATGTATGATGAATCTCAAGAGCAACTTATCAAAGATGTAATCAACAACAAAGAAGTATTCAAGAAACAAATAGACGATTACTTAAGAAACTTTAGTATTATTAAAAAGAATACTGAAGAATCAGAAGAACAAGAAAGAGAAGAAAGAGAACTTGGAGATAATCCTGATAATACTTGGGATAAAGAAAGTTATACAATAAGTAAAAAAGCTAATGTGGCTTTCAAAGCAAAACTATTCTTTTATTCTATACCTAAAACTAAATATGAATTTGATCCAGAAACAGGTAACAAATACTTAGTAGAAGAGGAGGATGACTTGTTGATGACTACTAGATCTGAAGATTTTAACGTTGTGTGGAATAAGATATTAGAGAATCTGTGGAATGTTGAAAGTTATTTAGACCTAGTAGATAAGTGCTATAATCTTGGTAAGGTAGATCCGTTCTTTATGACTGTATATAATAAGTTAACTTCAAAAGATGATCCTATTGATGAAGTCACTTAGACTCAAATATTAAATACAGTTAAAAGTGCAAAAAATAGTTTAACTGCTATAATTGTAGAAAGAAAGTAGATACCTTTTGCACAGAGAGGATCTGATGAACAAATAGAATATGCTACACAAGAGTATTCTAATAAATTAAAATGGAGAATTCAGAATTCTGATGTATATAGAAAGATAAGCAGATTACCAAAGAAATGGTCACAATAGTTCTTCTTGTCAGATTTAATTGATGTTAATGAAGATGGTACTAGAACTATAAATCAAGATAAGTTCCACTCTGCTGTGTGGAAACATAAAATATTAATAGACAATGTATTAAAAAAGAAAGATAAAACTTTGGATGATTATATTAAAGTTAGATCTAGCTTTATAGATATGTGTAATAATCTATCTATTAATATGGACGATTTAGCATTAG
>OHFB01001122.1_pt1 | contig 11176 bp, 9 predicted proteins | sample 1567461 | NCBI WGS metagenome assembly OHFB01 (sample SAMEA3879566, study PRJEB24766) | human gut metagenome | biome: human-associated habitat; feature: feces | place: USA | collected 1985/1987
TAATCAGCTGTTCCGCTTCCCTTTTCGTTAAGCCTCCTAACTTCAATTCTCCTAATACAGGAAAATTTATATTTCCTTCATTATCTACCAAATAAGGTTGTAATACAGGTTGGGTAGTCACATAAGACGAAGTACTCACTGCTATTCCGGCATTGCTGGCCACTGTCAAGTTAAAAGGTATCGCAAGTTCAGGATTAGTACACGATACCACAATAGTCAACAAATCCTTGGGCATGATTTTTGCATCATACAATTTTTCCTGTTGTTCTACCTCGTTCACAACTTCCACATTCTGGAAATAGGGAACCTTTTTATAAGACTGACAGGCAGCCAATAGTAATGGCAACAATAGTAGCCACAAATTTCTCTTGTTTAGTCTTCTCATCATAATTCTTAAATTCATAATTAAATGCCCTTTAATTCCTAAGTTTTATTTTTTAATATGCTTCTTTTTCTCCATGTATGGCATTATACACCGTCTTATACATAATATATAAGTCCAATAAAAAAGTCCAATGCTCTATATACCAAATATCACGTTGTACACGTCCCTCCATCTGCCAGAGCTCTTTCGTCTCACCGCGAAAGCCCGTCACCTGGGCCCAGCCAGTTATTCCAGGTTTAACGAAGTGACGAACCATAAACTTATTTATCAGATTGGAATATTCCTCCGTATGCTTCAACATGTGTGGACGGGGACCTACAATGGACATATCACCCTTCAACACATTGATGAATTGCGGCAATTCGTCCACACTAGTCTTCCTCATAATCTCTCCGATACGTGTTTTACGAGGATCGTTTTCCGTGGCCTGAAGGGTATCACACTGCGCATTAACCTTCATCGAACGAAACTTGTAACACCAGAATTCACGACCATCCTCACCACTGCGTTTCTGTTTGAAAAAGACAGGGCCGGGAGAACTTAGCTTGATCGCAATTCCAAAAAATATATAAACGAACGGGAATACCGTACAAAGAAACAGCCCTGAACAAACGATATCAAAGGCACGCTTGATAATACGGTTCTCCAATGACTCCAATGGTTCACAACGAATGGAAAGTACAGGAACATTACCCAATAATTCAAAATGCATCCTACGTTTCAAATAATTACGGACATTAGGAACGCTAAAAAAACGAACCAGATGGTTCTCACAGTAATTAATGATGGGAACAATCTCCGCACTGCGTACAGAAGGAAGGCTGCAATAAAGCTGGTTGATCTCTCCTACATGTTTTTCTAAAAAAAGATTTACTTCACTGGGTTGTCCCAAATATGGAACATCCTGTGGATACCGGTCCGAAGGAAAATCCTCGAAATAACCCAGTATACGATAACCGGACGTAGGATCATCCGTCATCGCATGATAAAGTTCCTGCATATTCTCATGGCTCCCAACCAATACTACCTTGCGGACATTTCCGCCCTTTTTTCGATAAATCTCCAGTAAGTGACGGGAAATTAAGCGGTAGCTAATAATGACAATTATCAGTGCAACATAAAACAGTCCGAAATAGCGGGAATGAGAAAAATGAAAATGAAAAACAAGCAACGTACAAACCGATAAAAAGACAAAAGGAACCATGTTACGTAAAACACGAATCATGATCTGTTCAGGACGGACCACAGGACGGTGAAGAATAACACCCGAATGCATGTTACAAAGTAAATAGCACAGAGTGATAAGAGTCATACCCTGAAAGATAGAACCACAATGAATACACCAGAAACGGGTACCCAGAAACAAATTAAATCCCCATAAAAGCAGGTTCAGCAAAATAAGATCCCCCAAAAGGACCAAAGATTTTAGGACTTTGTTGAAACGTTGGACTTCTTGCATAAATGTTTCCTATGATTGATGTAAATTAGCCATAATACTATCGTCTCAAATTACAATAGCAAAACTTAGGGTTTTAAGATATTCAAATCAAATGCTTACAATAGGCAAATATTATCATGTCAAAAATGGCTTGTGCCCCTCTTTCCACGATTCATTTGCAAAAATATCATAATCCAATTTTGTCACATCGCCAATAATCTTTGCAGGAATGCCACCTACTATCATATTAGTATGCACGCTCTTATTCACCACCGCATTAGGAGCAACAATTACGTTATCTTCTATGATTACGGGACCTTGTATCACGACACCCGAACCTATATAGACATTATTACCTATCCTAGGACATTCCTTATAAGGACCTTGCCCCACAATCGACACATTGTTACCTATTTTACAGTTCTTACCAATGACAACTTTGAGATTTATCAGTACCCCTATGCCAGCATGGTTGAAAAAGCTCCCTCTCCCAATTGACATTTTATAACTAACAGAACAGTTATACATTAGAAAAGTGATAAGCTGCAATAATTTTGGTAAAAAAGGAATATGATGCAAATACAGCCAACGGGCAATCCTATATAATCTTATCGCATTTATCATCTCTATTTCCCCCTACTTCTAAAGTATCTGTCATATCCTTCAAGCAAAGCTTTACTAGTATGTTCCCATCCCAATTCGTTGATTACACGATTACGCCCATACTCACCCATCCATTTACGTTTTTCTGGATTATCAAGCAATTCTAGAATTTTCCTTGCCATATCATTCGCATCGTTGTGCTCGGCATAAAGTGAAGCATTTTGTGCAGAATATCGACCTTCAGTCAGATCAAACTGCACTAAAGGTTTACCCAATGCCATATATTCAAGCACCTTATTCATGGTACTCTTGTCATTCATGGCATTGTACTCGTCGCAGTTAACACACACATCAGCAGTATTCAGATAGTCAAGTAATTTCTGATCCGGTACGCGACCTGTAAATTCGACAATATCATCGAGTCCCATTTCATGACAAAGCTTTTTCATACGTTCCAAGTCGGGACCGCCCCCAACAATCCCCCAAAACACATCGTTACGTCCTGGTAACTCTTTGATATATTTTGCAGCTTTCAGTAAATACTCAATGCCTTCCTGCTGTCCAATCACACCCAGATAACCCACCATGAATTTCTTTCCACGTTTTATTTCTGATTTCGGTTCTTGTATCTTCAACCGCTCCAGTTTCGGACCACTACGCAAAACAAATACATCTTCCGCTTTCATCCCCCCACGTTCAATGGCTATTTTCTTATAGCTTTCATTGGTAACAAAAGCAAATTTGCAATGTTTGTAAGTCTGGCGTTCCAGCCATAGCTGACTTTTATAGAACATACCTGTAGTCTTTCCAAATTTTGCTTCATATAATTCTGGGCAAATGTCGTGATGATCGAAAATATAGTCCACTCCCTTTTTCTTAAACAGACGAGCAATCATCCAAATATCATCAGGCGGGTTACAGCCATGAATGCAATCAAACCCAACCTCTTTGTAACACTTCCTAGCCAAACGATATTCATGCCACAGAGCAGTCCCATATTCTCGTGCATATCCCAAAGCCCCATTGCCATCTTTCGGCAATTTGTGGCGATAAACATGTACTCCTTGTAAAAATTCATATTCTTTGTCATAGCCTTTGCCAATAGGACAAATCACCGATACAGTGTATCCGTTTGCAGCCAGTGTAGTAGCTTCCTGCCATACACGTGTATCGAAGGGAACCGGTAGGTTCTCTACGACAATCAAAATTTTTCTATCCATAAGATATAATGATGTTCTATAATAAATTGATACTAATTTTGATATCGTTACTTTTCGAGTGACTTCTGATCCTGATTACTTTGGATTTCTCTTTTATACCATATTGCTCCGATACAAAAATATCCTCTATTCGTATTTCTCCTTCACACGACTCCAATGTAAATGCATCACATGTTACCCTACGTTCTGACACCGATAGTTCATAATCCCTTGCTATCACGAAAGATGCCGTCCAATCACAATCTTTATCGAAACGGTCGTTAATCAGTAGTACCCCCTCAGATCGTCCAAAACGAAATGTACGCGTGTGCACCACTCTACACAACCCTGTGACACTAGCCGTAAGTTCGTCTACATCTTCTTGGAACGAATACGACAACAGTTTCGTTTCCGCCTTCTTACCCCAAAGAAAAGCCCCCAAAACCTGCGATTGCTCTTCCCCATTGATCATCACCGTATTGTGGTGATCAGTCCGACGGAAAATATTTCTTTCCTCTATCTGACAATGGTAGATATAAGTACCTGGATCGATGAAAATTCTTTTTCCGTCTTTCAGTATCTGAAAACTCAGTGCATCCGCATGTCCATGAGCGGCAATAGTGCCAAATCCCAGTGCCGCATGGTCGATACCTATCAATATACTTCCATCGCTACTTCTCAAAAAAGAGTTACCACCTTCACTAAAGCAACGGCTTCGAGAATTGTCATATATAGGCAAAGATTTTATCCGGTCAATCGACTCAGAACTAAACCACCAACCTACATTTTCGGTCACCTTTTCAAAACTATGATAGCGCATCCCTAATACTAATGAAAGCAACTGTAACACATAATTATAATGATCGGTATGTCCTCCAACCAAGTCCACAATCTTCCCCTCATCATTATCTCCAAATTCACATACTGCCTGTTCACACCAACAACAGTGACTTACAAACTCACACATCCTCCCTAACCATTTTTTCCATCCATCAGGCAGACATACGCCATTATGTAACATACAACACCCTACGATACCGTAAGCCTCCATGCCAAATGTCTGGTAATGCAGAGACAATTCCTTATTTACGCCATCCTTATAATTTTGCTTTGGCAATTCCTCAGACAGTATGCCAACAGCTAATTTCTGCCACGCCTGATGATGAAAAACAAACCCTGACAGAGCAATAGCAGCTGCTTCTACTAACAAATGATTATTAGCCGATGAAAAGCGTGAGTAGTGATTGCAAAGATAATCCGTCATGTTTACAATACCCGTCTCCATATTCTCCATCAATTCTCCATATAGAATATCACCTTTTTTTTGAAGAAAACTAAGAGCAATAGTCCACTGAATACAGCGAATAGCAATCTCCATAGCGCTTGTCCATGAAATACCATGTAAAAAACTATTCTTCTCATTCCAATCGATAAACAATTCCTCTAACGAGTCGGCATACTGCCGATCACCACTCACAAAATAGCCTTTTGCTAACAAAGCAAACTGAAAATGCCGGTTCAGTTCCCAATTGGTACGTGCATCTCCAATATCATCTCGTTGCTTATAGTTCAGATAGTAGCTAAACTCGCCATCCCAGCAATTCTTCGTTTGAAAACCGGCGGCCCAATCCTTCTTATAATAGTTATAATCATACCCACCGAGCAGATGAATGGAAGTATTCACACTATAATTACGATTACCAAAGTAAATCCCCAGTGCATCACAGTCAAACCTCAATTTTTCCAGCGCCTTGTTGAAGCGAAAAGAAGACACAGCCACCTTACAACCACTAAATCTTCTTTTCTCTTTCATTTGAATCTTTTTCTGCTCCAACCTCCAGATTACCTCCTGCAGGTTCATAGCTTTCAGGCGATTCACATACCAAGCCCATTTGCTCATTTAAAACTCAGTCTGTTTAAAATCCTCCACATACTCCATATTCTGTCCCTCATTAGTATTAATATTACCCCAAGAAAGACCTTCATATTGACCATTGTAATCCACCTCTTTCCATTGGCGTACCAAGTCAATTATAATCTTATGCGGATAATTTTTCAACACATCTGCAAAATCCTTCTCTTTATTAGTGACTACCAATACATCACTGTTTCTGCACACAACATCCAAGTCATCTGTTACAAAATGCTGCAAATGCGGAATTTTTGCCATAATAAAGTCCTTGTTTGTACCAGTCAATTCACTCACTTTTACATTACGATCGTAAATACGGATATTGAACCCCTTCCCCAGTAAGTTCTCCACCACATCCACGATAGGAGAGCATCGCAAATCATCGGTGCCCGCCTTGAAACTCAGTCCCAAGATACCAATATTACGGTGTCCTTTGCTCATAATCGTCTGCACAGCATTGCGCTTCTGTATCTCGTTGCTTTGGAAAATACTGTTAATAACAGGCACATCCACATACAAATCATGCGCTAGTGTCTTCAACGCCTTCATATCCTTCGGCAGACAAGAGCCACCATACGCAAATCCCGGTTTAAAATAATATGGAGAAATATTCAACTGTTTATCTTTGCAAAAAATCTCCATCACCTTATGTGAATCAATATCCAGTCCTTTACAGATATTACCCACCTCATTACCAAACACAATTTTCAAAGCATGATATGTATTGTTGACATACTTCATCATCTCAGCCACCTTTATATCAGTGCAAATAAACTCAGCGTGAATATCTTTATACATTTCACGGAACACTTGCTCCGCGTATTCAGAGTCAGTGCCAATCAAAGTCAACGGCGGGTTAAAGTAGTCCTCCACACTCGTCCCCTCACGCAGAAACTCTGGATTGCTCACTACAGTGAAGTGTACTCCCCTTTTTAAACCACTTTCCTGTTCGATAATCTCACCCACCTTTTGGTTTGTTCCCGGAAGTACAGTAGAACGAATAGCAATCAAGTGCATATTTTTAGGGGCGTTTTCACTAGCAAACTTCTCCTTCAAAGCCTTACCAATACGTCCAGCCACTGTATAGATATAATTTAGGTTTAAATGTCCTTCTTTGCTTGAAGGGGTACCCACTACAATAAACGACACCTCTGTTTGAGCAACAGCTTCAGCAGCTACAGTTGTAGCCGACATCAATCCTTTGTCGTGGGCTTCCTTACACAATTCGGCAATGCCTTCCTCAATAATGGTAGGTTTACCCTCGTTCATCAGACGGACCTTGTTCTCGTTTACGTCCACACCAATCACCTTGTGACCAAGCTTGGCACAACATGCCGCGCCTACGCATCCTACGTAGCCGAGACCAAAAATACTAATGTTCATGATTATTTGAATTGAGATTTATAAATTACTAATGACTAAAGCTAGTTTATTGCGTTTTGTATATTTCAACTCAGCCTCATTGATAAGTTGGATATCCACATCTATATTTCTTAAACCCATTTTTTCATCTATCAGACTAAGGATTATATTCTGTTCCGATTGTTTAAAATCCCTATCTGGCACAATATTCAATGTAACTTTTCCAAGTTCATTCTGAATAAACTGTGCCTTTCTGACATTCGACACATCCTTAAAAATAAACGTAAGAGCAGCATCACTATAACGGGTTCCATCCTTACCAACAATATTGGATGCAGCACGCCCTTCAATACTTTCTATCGTTGCATCATACGAATGTAATGGAAAGCAATCTTGCTTTGGAACAATACAATCTGTTGTTTTATATCGTATGAGTGGAAACACATCATTAATAAGCGATGTTGAAATCACATAATCATCATAATATTCTTCTATACCATAACCGGGATCTTCAAAATATCCGTCATGATCAAAAGATTCCTCTAAGCGGATCGTTCGCTCCGTAGTACCATAATGATCATAAATTTGAGTATTGAACACCTTTTCAATCAACATCCGCTGATAATCATGCAATGTCTCCGAAGAAGTAAATGCTACCGGAATATGACATTCTAATCCCTTATCATGTAAGACAAGAGCTAAATTATAAAGTGAACTTGGATATCCTTCTATCGCTTTGGCATGATGTTGCTTTATCAATTGATAATAAGTCATTGCCGTATGTTCATTTATGTTATAACTGGAAAGAAAAAGCGTATTACTCACATGTACTTTAAGCGATATATCACTTCTCCCCAAGTTCCCACGCAAAGAAACCATTGGTTCACCATAGTTATACCCACAACGTTTCCGATAACAAACAAAATAAGCCTGTTCTCGCCATACCGATGCCCAATCTTGAAACACGGTGAGCGGGGTTCCCGTTGTTCCGCTTGTATGATTCTTCATCAATCCTCGTTTTGAACGAGTCAGTAACTCCTTACCATGAGCTTTCAACATATCTTTAGTAAGAATCGGTAATTTTATTATATCTTCCAGATGTTGTATTTCGTCGGCTGACTTAACACCTTTTGCAAGGCATAACCTCCGATAATATTCAGATCTAAAATACACTTTTCTGAATATTTCCAAGAACCGCCTCTCGTTCCTCCTTCTCAGCTCTTCTGGTGTCATGTCATACATAGCATCAATTTCATCCATATATTTATGAATAAATAGACGAGTACGCAAAAGATACTTCAAGGATTCCTTTATGTATTTTCTCATTTTTTGCTATTTTTAATAGGGATTGTGAATCCCCATTCTAATCATCACTTTCCTTATTATTCGAAATAGGTTCCGCTGTATCCAATTAATTCGTTCTCCAAAATCATTGGTAAAAAATCTAGTACGAAAAGCTATATTCAAAAGAGAAGATTTCGAGCAAAACACCCTACAATATGTCCACCAATCATACTCAGTAGCAAACAAGCTATAATCCTTTTGTATATCATAGTCTAAATTCGGACGCAATACATTATTTTCCACATCAAAATAAAGAGAATATATATTGACATTCATTCCATCCCATTTTACGATAAATTCATTCTTCACTTCCTGTTGTCTATACACAAGTTTCTTATCTGCATAAAAAGTCTGCGGCAATATAAAATTGCCCAGAGAATAGAATATATGTTTCCCTTTATATATTTCAATAGGTTGTATTACATGGGGGTGATGCCCTACAATCAGGTCTACTCCCGCATCTATCATCCTATGAGCCAAACTCCTGTCAGCCGGTTCTGGATAGTAAAATTTCTCAATGCCCCAATGAGGAAAGACAACAATGTAACTATCTTTATTCTGCTGTCTGATTTCTTTTATTTCTTCAATAACTTTTAATGGAGAAAATAATGGCAAACTGTGCTCATTGGAAAATGTCGCAAACGTAATCACAAACAAAGGCTTACCATTTAATTTACTCTTCCATACATCGTGATTTTTTAAACCCCATGATTCTATGTTGTACTTCTTAAGTATATCGATAGTTTCATTTATATCATGTTGATAATCCAGTATATGATTATTACAAAGTGAAACGACTTCAACATTTAAATCCTTAAGCACGTTCAGCACTTTAGGACAAGAGTACAACGAAAACTTATCATTCCATCTGTAAAGCGTTGTTTCTTTTTCGTCTTTTAAAATAGAACCTTCGAAATTGACAATCGTTCTATGATTCTTAAACAAAGGTAGTATCGCGCTATAATCCACATCTGTATGATATGGAAGGACCAAATCACCACAGAATATCACTGACATAGCAATCTCCTATAAATCGTTATCAACTTTGTTATTTCCACATCTACATTATGATGTTCACGAATATGATTCTGACAAGCCGCACTCATCTTTGCAATATCACCAGATACTAATTTCAAAATAGCATTTTTATAATCTACAGCAGTTCCATCTAATGGTATTACAAATCCATGATTTCCGGTAACTTCTTCATTAAATCCTTGTGCAGACACGACTGGTATTAGTCCTGCAGACATCGCTTCTATCAGAGAATTTGACTGCCCTTCACCAATATGCCTAGTTGGAAAAATAAAGAAATGCATATCTGACAAAATCTGTTGAAGTTCAGAGGGGGGCAAAAAACCCAAATAGGCAATCTTGTTATCATTTAACATTCCTTTATTGCAATCGCTGCCAAATGCACCTGCAACATACAGTTTGAACCTATCATCAAGCATTTTAATTGTATTAATCACAATATCTATCCCTTTAGCTTTTGTCAATCGTCCAAAATACAGAATATTAAATTTATCCTTCGGCTTGTTTATAACTGGAAAATTGGAAACATTAGCAAGATTAGGAAAGTAATAGGTAGGTTTATCTACACCAATTACACTTTTTATCTGTTGGATATATACTGAACCTTCAACTGTTAACATGTCTGCTCTATCCAACATCTCTTTCATTTGACGCTGATATTTCTTCCCCTTAGTCTGGTAATAATATATTAATGAACCAGCACGAATATCAACTAATACTGGAATACTAAGTTTCTTAGCTACAAACACTGTAAATAATGCCGGAACCAACAGATTACCATACAATGGAGTTATATGCAATATCACATCTTTCTCATGACGATACTTCCAAAGGCTCAATGGCAAAAAAAATAACTTTATATATGCTATTTTCCCAAAGTTTCCCAAATGTCTATTAATAACCGGATTAGGGAACTCTACTACTTCAACACCCCTTTTCAACAAACTATCTATATTCTTTCTATTAGCAGCTTCATATCCTCCTATACTCGCCTGTCCTTTTTTTGAAATTGGACCAAAATATAATATTTTCATAAATCTAATTTTATCATATTCAACAAGCAATCTCATAAGAAAGAAAAATATTCTTCATTTGAATCAACAAATATTCTTTTGACAAACTTTGTGATATTCGTCCTATCTCCATTCTCTTTTTAGCATTATTCATCAATCATTCAATTGCTCGATTTATTTTTTCTCTATTTCCCCATGCTACTAAATATTCATTCATCCCGCCATGCACAATACAATAGCCAATAATGGTAACCTTAAAATATTCTCTGTGCTCATATTGTTTCCTATAATAATCTAAAATCACAGTAAAAACATAGTTTAGGCGGACTAAATAACTTTCTGTTATCTATTCAACATATCCAAAACCGTATTGATTCAGAGCCTCTCTCATCTCTTGCTTTTTCCATATAGAAACACCTTTATGTATCGTGTATTCTTTAGAAAAACAAGGCTTTTCACTTTGATATTTCAGATGTTTCTCCACAAATCCCTCATAAGAAGCAACTACTGTAGCAGGGTTTCCGCAAGCCACACTATTGTCAGGAATAGATTTTGTCACTACTGCTCCTGCTCCAATAACCACATTATTACCAATATGAACTCCACAAAGAACTATACTTCCAGCTCCGATAAAAACATTATTACCAATAGTTATTGGAGATATTTTACATAATCTTTTCGCCCCCTCCGGATGTTATATTATTAAAAATCAAACAAGTAGAAGCATCGTGTGCTATAATACGGACACCCGGAGCACAAGTTACATTATCTCCAATAGAAATGAGCCAACAATGAGAAATATCAAAAGTACAATTAGGTAATCTATGAAAATTGCGGCCTATTCTCATACCATTTTTCACATAAGTTTCTGTAGGTATCTCCCCC
>OHFB01001123.1_pt1 | contig 11170 bp, 10 predicted proteins | sample 1567461 | NCBI WGS metagenome assembly OHFB01 (sample SAMEA3879566, study PRJEB24766) | human gut metagenome | biome: human-associated habitat; feature: feces | place: USA | collected 1985/1987
GCTGGGGCTTCCGCTGCAAGGGGCCCGGCGGCTCCTCGCGCCGGTGCTGCTGGCCCGAAAAGTGCGTTCAAAACGTGCCAAAGAACGCCGGAACGCAAAAAGGAACGCAAAAAAACAAAAAAAGAACTTGCCAAGACCACAGCGGATGTTGTATAATTCTAACGTATCAAAGTAAGACCACAGGCGCATCGGGCCTGCTGATTTCAGGGGGCACTGAGTTATGACGAATCCGAGCCGCAAAAAACGCAGAAAGAACACGGTGCTGCGCACGGTGTTCCGGCTGTTCTTTATTTTGCTGCTGCTGAGTATGCTGGCAGCATACATCTCCAATCAGGTGGCCATCAGCTCCAAACGTGCCGAGCTGCAGACCCTGAACGAGCAGATCGAACAGCAGCAGACCAAAAACGAGGAGCTGCAGCGCATCCTCAGCGGCGACGCGGATGACGTGACCGAATGGGTCGCCCGTGATTCTTACAACTACGCCGCCCCCAATGAGCGCATCTTTGTGGATGTGACCGGCAACTGAGGGCGGGTCCTCCGGGAGGGTCTGCGGCCCGCCCCGGAACAGCCACCCAAAAAGAGAGCAAGGAGTATTGAGTTTTGGCGATTGAGGTAGGGAACGTATTTGAAGGCCGTGTGACCGGCGTGAAGCCGTTCGGCGCATTTGTTGCGCTGCCGGAGGGCCGGGTGGGCATGGTCCACATTTCCGAAGTGTCCAATGAATATGTGCAGGACATCAACACCGTCCTGCACGACGGCGATACCGTGAAGGTGCAGGTCATCCAGGTGGCACCGGATGGCAAGATCGCATTGTCCATCAAACGGCTGCTGCCGCGCCCGGCCCGCACGGACCGCGGCCCCCGCCCCGGCGGCCCGCGCAGCGGTGCCCCGCGTGAGGGCGGACATTTTGGCGGTTCCCGCGGCGGCGGACGCCCCCCGCGTGAGGGCGGCAGAGGCCCGGCCCGCGAGGCTGCGCCCCGCGTCTGGCAGCCCAAGGCGCCCGCCCGAAGCGACAATCTGAGCTTTGAGGATATGATGAGCCGCTTCAAGAGCCAGAGCGAAGAGAAGATGGCCGACCTGGACCACGAGACCAACAACCGCCGTGGCGGCGGTTATGCCCCGCGCTCCCGCCGCGGCCGCTGAACCCAATGAACTGATCGGGCCTGTCCCCAGCCGGGACGGGCCTGTTTTTGTGAACTGCGCCCCGGCGCAAGAAAGGAACGCTAAATGCCTGCAAAATTTGAACTGATCGCGCCCTGCTTTTTCGGCTGCGAGTCCACGGCCAACTTCGAGCTGCGCCGCATCGGCGCGGAGAACATCCGGGTCAGCGACGGCCGCCTGACCTTTGAGGGCGGTGCGGAGATGATCGCAGCCGCAAACCTCAACCTGCGCACCGTTGAGCGCGTCATGCTGCTGCTGAACACCTACCCAGCCTCCACCTTCGATGAGCTGTTCGATGGCGTGTACGCCATCCCCTGGGAGGAGCTGCTCCCTGCCGATGCGGCCTTCCCCGTCACCGGTTCGTCCCTGAACAGCCAGCTGACCAGTGTGCCCGCCTGCCAGAGCATCATCAAGAAGGCCGTGGTCAAGCGGCTGATGACCAAACACCACACCTCCGTTCTGCCGGAGACCGGCGCGGAGTATAAGATCCGCTTCATGCTGCGCAAGAACGTCTGCGAGATCATGCTGGACACCACCGGCGACGGCCTGCACAAGCGCGGTTACCGCCGCAACGCCATGGAAGCCCCCATCCGCGAGACGCTGGCGGCGACCATCGCCGACCTGGGACGTGTCCGCCGCGACAGCCTTGTGGAAGACCCCTTCTGCGGCAGCGGCACCCTGCTCATCGAAGCAGCCCAGAAGGCTATGAATATCGCCCCCGGCCTGAAGCGCCGCTTCGCCGCCGAGCGGTACAGCTTCGTGCCCGCGTCCATCTGGGCGGAGCAGCGCCAGAAGGCTCTGGCCGAATCCAAGCTGGACGTCGGCTTTGAGGCCTTTGGCTACGACATCGACCCCGCCGCCGTGGCGCTGGCCAACGCCAACGCCAAGCTGGCCGGTGTGGAAAAGCGCTGCCACTTCGAGGTGGCCGATGTGGCAGCCTTTGAGGCCAGACCCGAAGCCATCGTCCTGACCAACCCCCCGTACGGCGAGCGGATGAGCACCATCGAGGGGGCCGCCCAGCTGGCCCGGACGCTGGGCCGCCAGATGGAAGCCCACCCCTGTGCAGGCGTCTACGCCATCACCGCCGACATGGAGTTCGAGAGCCACTACGGCAAACGGGCCAACAAGCGCCGCAAGATGTACAACGGCATGATCCCCTGCCAGCTGTATATGTACTACGAGGCCCCGAAGTTTGAGCACAAGGCAAAGCCCATGCCCAAACAGGGCTTTGACGGCAAGCGTTCCACCGGCCGTTTCGAGAAAAAATAAGCAAAAGTAATACTTTTCAGCCGCACTGAACGGGAAAGTTTGGTGCGGCTGTTGCTTTTCCGGGGCTGACAAGGTGCGAATCTTTTACATTTCGTCAGTTGCATCAAAGACCGAAAAAAGGTATACTTGTACCATTGTAAGAACATGCAGCGCGAGGCTGCTGGAAAGGGAGGACGGCAATGGAAGGGCGCATGAGACCCTATCTTCCGGAGCTTACCATCCGCGATTATAACACATATCTGTGGTATCTGCGGGGGGTGCGCTGGCAGATGAGCCGCAGCTACGGGTTCTACTCCTGTCGGCTGCTGCAACACAACGGTGTGCTGTTCGCGCTTCTGGCGGACAGTCTGGCCGGCCGGTCGGCCACCTGCGTCAACCAGCGCCTGCCCGGCACACTCTGCTACAGGCAGATGATGTGCCAGACCCAGGGCATCCGCCTGGCGGCACAGGTGGAAGTGATGATGGGCTGGCATAAGCTGCAGGACCGCCGCTGGGACGAGCTGCCACTCCGGAACCGGCTGTTCCGCGCGGTGGATCACGCTCTCCTGCGCCGCGCCTACGAGAAGGCAGTGAACGAAAACCCTGCGCTGGAACGTTTGTTTGGGCAGGAACAGGCCCAGGCCGTGGTCCAGATGAACCTGAACGCGAAGAACTACAGCGTGGCGGCTGAGCCGATGAGCAACATCTACGGTGCGCTCTACTCCACCCTCGCCACCGATGACCCCAGCCAGCGCAAGAGCATGCGCTACATCGGCAGTTGCATCGGGCGGGTGTTCTATCTGCTGGATAAGGCCAGCCGGGTGGAAGAGGACCGCAAGGTGGGCCGGTACAATGTGTTTCTGGTCAATGGCATCCATGAGAAGGATGCTGCCATGGAAAATGCCCGGCGGCAGGCGCTGGCCGCAGCGAACGACCTGGTCCGCGCCTACGGGATGCTGGACGTCAAGCTGAACAAGTCGCTCATCGACAACATCATGATCCTCGGCCTGCGCCATGCGGTGGACCCGCTGGACGCCGAGAACCAGCCGGTGCGCTGGGAGCTGCCGTGAAGGGCCGCAGCAGCTGGGCTATGGCCTACTGCGGCATGGCGGCGGCGCTGAGCGTCGCGCTGATGCTGCTGGGGGCCGTGGTGCCGGTGCTGATGTTCATTGCACCGGCCGCAGCCAGCCTGCTCATCGCTACGGTTTGCATGGAGTGCGGCATGAAGATGGCCCTTACGGCCTACGGCGCGGTGAGCCTGCTCAGCCTGCTGTTCGTGCCGGACAAAGAGGTGGCCCTCGTCTTCGTCTTTCTGCTGGGGTACTACCCGCTGGTCAAGCCGAAGTTCGAACGCATCCGCCCGAAGCTGCTGCGGGGCGTGTGCAAGCTGCTGCTCTGCAATGGGGCACTGGCGGCGATGTATGGGCTGGTGCTGCTGCTCGTTCCGGCGGGCAGCATCTCGCAGGAGCTGCGCACCACAGCGTGGGTCGTCTCGCTGAGCACACTGGCCATGGGCAATGTGGCTTTTCTGCTCTACGACCGGGCCATCCATAATCTGTTGCAGGTCTACCGCCTGGTCTGGCAGCCAAGGCTGCATAAGATGCTGGGGAGGTGACCCGAAACCGGAGACGTTGCAGGGACTGCCAAGGCCTCTCCTACAAGGAGAGGTGGCAATGCGAAGCATTGACGGAGAGGTTGCACGAAGGGAAACCTTCCGGAAAACGTGGCGCAAAACGGAAACGCAGGATGTGGTACAACCTCTCAGTCTCGCTTGCGCTCGACAGCTCTCCTTGTAGGAGAGCCTCTGGCGAAACCGGAGACGATGCAGGGGCTGCCAAGGCCTCTCCTACCAGGAGAGGTGGCAATGCGAAGCATTGACGGAGAGGTTGTACAAAGAGAAGACCCTGAGAGGGTATCGAAAGAAGGAATGTGGACTTTTTGTTGACACAAAGCGCCGGGCCACGCGGGTGACAGCCGTGAGGGTGACGAGGAGAGGAATCATCGAACGATTCGGCGGATGTTTCTCCGGTCGAACAGGCTATACCGATCGCAGCAAGGGGCAAAAAGCGGCAGCAATACCGTAACAGATCCCCTTTCACGCAAGCCATACAAGAACATAAACTGGAAGAGAAGCTGACAGCTGTTCTGTGCGCATGTTGAGCGCCGGGCTGTCGGTCTGGAGGTGTTTTGTATGTGTGGCATTGTTGGTTATGTTGGCAAACGCAACGCGCAGAACGTTCTGCTGGATGGTCTGGAAAAGCTGGAGTACCGCGGCTATGACTCCGCCGGTGTCGCGCTGGCACTGGACGGCGGCATCCGCGTGGTCAAGAGCAAGGGCCGCCTGGCCGAGCTGCGCAAAAAACTGGAATTGCAGGCCCTGGCCGAGAGCGGCTGCGGCATCGGCCATACCCGCTGGGCTACCCACGGCGAACCCAGCGATGTGAACAGCCATCCGCATTCGACGCCGCGTGTGAGCATCGTGCACAACGGCATCATTGAAAATTACGGCATCCTGAAAGAGCGGCTCATCGCAAAGGGCTACACCTTTGAGAGCGAGACCGACACCGAGGTGCTGGTCAAGCTCATCGACAGCTGCTACAAGGGCGAGCCGCTGCAGGCTATCCACGAGGCTTTGAGTATGGTGCGCGGCAGCTACGCGCTGGCCGTGCTCTTCCGGGATTTCCCGGATACCGTCTTTGCCGTCAAGCGGGAGAGCCCGCTCATCGTCGGCTGGGGCGAAGGGGAAAACTTCGTGGCGTCGGATATCCCGGCCCTGCTCAAGTATACCCGCCGGTACAGCGTTCTCGAAGAGGGCGACCTTGCCGTTGTGACGCGGGAGGGCATCCGCTTCTACAACGAGTTCGCCGAGCCGGTGGAGCGGGAGGTCCTGACCGCCGATTGGGACATGGAAGCGGCGGAAAAGGGCGGTTATCCGCACTTTATGCTCAAGGAGATCAACGAGCAGCCCGCCGCCATCACGGCAACGGTCAGCCCCCGCGTGGAGAACGGCCTGCCCGACCTGCGCATCCCGGAGCTGTCGGATGAAACGCTGCGGGGCATCGGCACCATCCATCTGGTGGCCTGCGGCACGGCCATGCACGCGGGCATGGTGGGCAAGTCGGCCATCGAAGCGCTGGCCCGCGTCCCCGCCGAAGTGGACATCGCCAGCGAGTTCCGTTACCGCGACCCCATCCTGAACAAAAACGATCTGGTCATCATCATTAGCCAGTCGGGTGAGACCAGCGACACACTGGCGGCTCTCAAGCTGGCAAAGAGCCGGGGCGTGCCGGTGTTGGCCATCGTCAACGTGGTGGGCAGCTCCATTGCCCGCGCGGCAGACTATGTGCTCTATACCTACGCCGGGCCGGAGATCGCGGTGGCCTCCACCAAGGCTTACATGGTGCAGATGTGTGTGCTGTACCTCTTTGCGCTGCGGCTGGCCTATGCGCGCGGTGCCCAGACCGAGGCCGAGACCCGCCGCCTGACCGCAGAGCTTCTCCGCGCCAGCGAGGTCATCAAGCCCCGCCTGGCCGACTGCGAACAGATCAAGTATCTGGCCAGCCGGTTCGTCAACACCCAGAGCTGCTTCTTCATCGGGCGCGGGTTCGATTACTCGCTCTCGCTGGAAGGCAGCCTGAAGCTGAAGGAGATCAGCTATGTCCACTCGGACGCCTACGCCGCCGGTGAGCTCAAGCATGGCACCATCAGCCTCATCACGGACGGTGTGCCGGTCATCGCGCTGGCCACCCAGAAAAAGGTCTACGAAAAGACCATCTCCAACGTCAAGGAGACCAAGAGCCGGGGCGCGAAGGTCCTGCTCTTCACGACGAAAGACGCCGTGGTGCCGGACGGCGTGGCAGACTATGTCGTCCGTCTGGACGATTACGACGACCTGCTCATGCCGCTGCAGCTCATCGTGCCGCTGCAGTTGTTCGCCTACTATATGGCTGTGCTGCGTGGCTGCGACGTGGATAAGCCCCGCAACCTGGCCAAGAGCGTGACCGTGGAATAAAGACAGACGCCTCCGGATGGAGTGTGCCCCTCCCATGGAACCGGGAGGGCGCGCAGACCGTCCGGAGGCGTTTTGAATGGACAGCAAACAAGGCCGTTCCCGTGCATTGTGCAGGGGAGCGGCCTTGCGTGTTTCAGCCTATTTCCACCCTCTCGCGGTGGGGTCCAGCATTTCGGCGGCAGAGTAGACCAGCGCGTTGCAGATGGCGGCGGCGACGTTGCTGCCGCCCTTGCGGCCCATGGCGGCGATGGCGGGGACGCCGTGGGCTTCGCAGGCGGCGAAGAGGATCTCTTTGCTCTCCACCACGTTCACAAAACCGACCGGCACCCCGATGACGAGCGCAGGCCGCAGCCCGGCCTCGATCTCTTCGGCGATGGTCAGAAGGGCTGTGGGGGCATTGCCGACGGCTAGGATGGCACCCGGATACTCCTGCGCGGCCCGGTGCATGGAAGCCACAGCGCGGGTGGTCCCGGCGGCCTTGGCGGCAGCGGCGACCTCCGGGTCGGCCATGTAGCAGAGCGCCGCGCTGCCCACTTTGGCAAGGCCGGGCCGCGTGATGCCGGCCAGCGCCATGTTGGTGTCGGTGACGATGGGCGTCCCGGCCCGCAGGGCGGCGACTCCGGCGGCGACGGCACCCGGCGTGAAGCGCAGATTCCGGGCGTAATCGAAATCCGCCGTGGTGTGGATGACCCGCTTGACCACCGCAGCCGTTTCCGGCGGCGGGGTCAGGCCCAGCGTTTCCAGCTCGGCGGTGATGATGGAAAGGCTCGTCCGCTCGATGTCGGCGGGGAGATGATGCTGCGGTGTCATGTGCGGCTCCTTCCGTTCAGGCCCATTGCGGCGTAGAGGGCATCCAGATCCAGAGCGCTGCGCACCCCGTCAGCCAGCCGGTCGAACTGCTGCTGGCGGTATTGCTCCATCGGGATGAGCGCGGCACTTTCGGGGCGGATGCCCTTTCGTTTGCACAAAAATTCCACGAGTTTTTCGGTCAGTTCGCCGGTGTCAAAAAGGCCGTGCAGATAGGTGCCGAAAACATCGCCCTGCACACAGCCTTCGGGGTGGCCGTCGGCCTGGGTGCAGAAGGGGAGGCCCTGCACCTCGGTGCGGCCGGTGTGGATCTCATAGCCCGTCAGTGCGGCTCCGGCAAACGGCCCGGCTGCGGCGGTGGCGCGGGTCTGGGTGCGGCGTTTTTGCGCAGTAAAGACGGTGCGGGTGGGCAGCAGACCCAGCCCGTGCAGGGTCTGCGGACGGCCGCTCTCGCTGCCCATGGGGTCGGCCAGCGTTTCGCCCAGCATCTGATACCCGCCGCAGACGCCGAAGACCGGGGTGCCCCGCGCAGCCAGCTTGAGCAGGGCCGGTTCCAGACCGGACTGCCGCAGCCAGAGCAGGTCGTCGATGGTGTTCTTGGTGCCGGGCAGCAGGATCATGTCGGGTGTGCCGAGGGTGCGCGCGTTTTGTACATACCGCACACCGAGCAGCGGGTGCTGTTCCAACGGCATAAAATCGGTGAAGTTCGAGATGTGGGGCAGCCGGACGATGGCGAGGTCCAGCGGCTTGACCGCTTTGTCGGCGTCCAGCCGTTCGGAGAGCGAATCCTCGTCCTCGATGTCCACCTTCAGATAGGGCACGACGCCCAGCACCGGCAGATGGGTCTTCTCTTCCAGCATGGCAAGGCCGGGGCGCAGGATCTCGACGTCGCCCCGGAATTTGTTGATGATGAGCCCCTTGATGCGGGCGCGTTCGTCCGGTTCCAGCAGCGCTACGGTGCCGTACAGCTGGGCAAAAACGCCGCCCCGGTCGATGTCGCCCGCCAGAAGCACCGGCGCGTCCACGAGCCGGGCGAGGCCCATGTTCACGATGTCGTCGGCCTTCAGGTTGATCTCGGCGGGGCTGCCGGCCCCCTCGATGACGATGATGTCCACGGTTTCGGCCAGACTGTTGTAGGCCGAGAGGATCTCCGGGATGAGCGCTCTTTTCATTTTGAAGTAGGCGGCGGCGGGCATCTGGCCCCGCACCTCGCCGTTCACGATGACCTGACTGCCCACATCGCTGCTGGGCTTGAGGAGGATGGGGTTCATCCGGACATCCGGCTCGATGCCGGCTGCCTGGGCCTGCACCACCTGCGCCCGGCCCATTTCAAGCCCATCGCGGGTGACGAAGCTGTTCAGCGCCATGTTCTGGCTCTTGAAGGGGGCCACGCGGTAGCCGTCCTGCGCAAAAATGCGGCAGAGCGCCGCGCACAGCAGGCTTTTGCCCGCGCCGCTCATCGTGCCCTGGACCATGATGCACCGGGCTTTGCTCATGAAAACACCTCCGAAAGGGCCTGGAGCAGCCGCTCGTTTTCCGCCGCTGTGCGCACGGCGGTGCGGTACCAGCTGCCGTCAAGGCCCGGATAATTTGCGCAGCTGCGCAGGACAACGCCCTTCTGCCGCAGGGTCTCGCCCAGCGTTTCGGGGCCTTGGAACAACAGATAATTGGCGCGCCCGTCCAGCACCCGCAGCCCCAGAGCCCGCAGGCCGGAGGCCAGCAGAGGCCGCTGCGCCGCGATGAGGGCGCGGACCTGCTCCACGTAGGCGGTCTCGTCCAGCGCGGCCAGCCCCGCCGCCTGCGCCAGGCTGGAAACAGCCCAGGGCTGGCCGGTGTGCTGCATGGTGTCCAGCAGGGCTGTGTCCGCGCTCAGAGCGTACCCCAGCCGGACGCCTGCCATGCCATACAGTTTGGTGAAGGCTTTCAGGATCAGAAGATCGCCGCTGCCCAGCAGGGGCTTTGCGGTCAGCTGCGCATGGTCGGGCAGAAAATCGAGGAAACATTCGTCCAGAACGAGCAGCGCCCCGCAGGCGGTGCAGCGCTGCAGGATGCGGGCCACGAGATCCGGCGGGGTGAGCTGGCCGGTGGGGTTGTTGGGCTGGCAGAGGAAGACGAGGTCCACCCGGTCGTCGATGGCGGAGAGGAATGCTTCCGGCACCGCAAAATCGTCTGCCGCCTGCAGGATGAAGCGCTCCACCGTGCAGCCGACGGTTTCGAGTGCGGCGGCATATTCGGCGAACGTGGGGGCGGTGACCAGCGCCCGGCGGGGCTTTTTGGCCCACACCAGCCGGAAGATGAGGTCGGCCGCACCGTTGCCGCAGAGGATGTGGTCTGCGGGCACGCCCTCGTGCAGGGCGAGCTTTGCCCGCAGTTCCCGGCAGAGTGGGTCCGGGTAGCGGTCTGCGGTGGGGAGTGCCGCCGTGATGGCCTTTGCCACCCCCTCCGGCAGGCCCAGCGGGCTCACGTTGGCCGAAAAGTCCAGCGCGTCCCGCCCGAACTGTGCCAGGTATCCGGCCCAGTCGCCGCCGTGTACCAAGTTTTCCATGGGTCGTCTCCTTACATGAATCTACAGACCGCCAGCCGGATTGCCAGCCCGATGGCCAGTGCCAGCAGGCTTTCGGCATACATCATCCGGTTGGCGCGGCGGATATCCTCCGGCTCAATGGGCCGCAGAGGGTCGCCGATGGTGGGTTTGTCATAATACTCGCCAAAGTAGCAGGCGGGCCCCGCCAGCTGGACGCCCAAAGCCCCGGCGCAGGCGCTTTCGGTCTGGGCGCTGTTGGGGCTGGCATGGTTCCGGCGGTCCCGCCGCCAGATCTTCCACGCGCCCGAAGCGCTGTTCCCGGTGAGCGCCGCCGCAGCGGCCCAGAGCAGCCCGGCGATCCGGCTGGGCAGATAGTTCGCCGCATCGTCCAGTTTGGCGGCGGCGCGGCCGAAATAAAGATATTTCTCGTTTTTGTAGCCGAGCATGCTGTCCATTGTGTTGATGGCCTTGTAGGTCAGGGCCAGCGGAGCACCGCCCAGCAGCATATAGAGCAGCGGCGCGATGACGCCGTCGCTGGCGTTTTCGGCCACGGTCTCCACGGCGGCTTTGGTCACGCCCTCCAGCGTCAAATTCTGGGTGTCTCGCCCCACGATGCGGCTCACGGCCCGGCGGGCGGCGGGCAGGTCCGGCTTGATAAGCTCCCGGTAGACGCGGGTACTCTCCTGCGCCAGCCCCTTTGCGGCCAGCGCCTGCCCGCACCAGAACATCTGCACGGCCAGCCCCAGCCAGGGGCTGAGCGCTGCGGCCCCCAGGCAGACGAGGCTCGTCAGCAGGAAGGTGCCCACCGGCAGGCAGAACGCCAGAATGGCACCGCCCAGCAGTTCGCCCTGCGGCGTCCGGGGCAGGCGGGCCCGCAGCCGTTGTTCCAGCGCGGAGATGGCCCTGCCCATGTACACCACGGGGTGGGGGAGCCACGCCGGGTCGCCAAAGAGAAGATCCAGCACGAACCCGCCCAAAACGGCTGCTCCGATCATTCTGCCGCCTCCTTTGTGTATTGCACGGTGCGCACGAGGTGGAGCACCCGCTGTTCGGCCCAGTCGCGGGCATCCAGCAGATAGCCGCCCGCATTCGGGGCGCACCAGTGGTAGTAATCTGCATGGGGCAGGGCATAGCGCTCCATAGCGGCCATCTGGGTGCCGCCGTGGGCCAGAATGACGAGGGTCTCCTCGCCGTTGGCAAGGGCCCGGTCCACCAGTGCGGAGAACGCTTTGCAGACCCGCTCGGAGAAGACCGCCTTCGTCTCACCGTCGGGGCAGGGGCTTTCGCAGTTGGCGTTCACCCAGGCGAGGTAATCCGGGTCGTGCTCCATCTCGATGAAATTCCGCCCCTCAAAGCTGCCAAAGCACATCTCCTGCAAATCGCGTACCTCCACGAGGTCGGCGTCCGGGAAGAGCACC
>OHFB01001128.1_pt1 | contig 11128 bp, 10 predicted proteins | sample 1567461 | NCBI WGS metagenome assembly OHFB01 (sample SAMEA3879566, study PRJEB24766) | human gut metagenome | biome: human-associated habitat; feature: feces | place: USA | collected 1985/1987
ATACCACAAATTGTGACGCACATCTTGCAGAAAGCCTTTTTCAGACACGCTCTAGGATATGGAAAGCAACTACTATGTATATTTAATGAAGGGTAATTTCAAATGTTTAAAACAAAATTTCATAAATTAATGAAACGTTTCCTCACCGGAATGCTTTGTGCAGGGATTCTGACCTCCCAGCCTGCAGTCACTTACGCTGCCGAGACCTCTGCCACTCCTGAAGCCGGTCATTCGGAAACCTATTCACAGGCCTCAGATATTGATTCTGTCAAAGGATGGCCCGCAGGTCCTAATATCGAGGGACAGTCCGCAGTACTGATGGATGCAGTCACTGATACTATTCTTTATTCCAAGAATGCCAAAGATAAGCTATATCCCGCCAGTATCACTAAGATCATGACCGCTCTTCTGGCCTGTGAATATCTGGATATGAACGATACGATCACCATGTCGCAGGAAGCGGCTTATGGGATTGAGGCCGGAAGCTCCAGCATTTACGCAGAAACAGGAGAGGTTTTCACAGTAGAGCAGGCCCTGATGGCTCTGATGCTGGAATCCGCCAATGAGATGGCTCTTGCTCTGGCAGAAAAAACAAGCGGTTCTGTAAAGAAGTTTGTTGAACTGATGAACCAGAGGGCAGCTCAGCTTGGCTGTAAGAACACCCATTTTAATAATCCAAATGGTCTTCCGGATGAGACGCATTATACCACCGCAGGTGATATGATGAAGATTGCAAAGGCAGCCTGGTATAATCCCAGATTCCGTAAATTTGTGACCACACAGGTTTATGAGATTCCTCCGACTAATAAGCAGTCTGAAACCCGTTATCTTCTCAATCACCATAAGATGATGCCCGGACAGTCTTATGCATACGATGGGGTTCTGGGAGGAAAGACCGGATACACCGATGCAGCGGGAAGTACGCTTGTCACCTATGCCAAGAGAGGAAATTCCATTCTCATTGCAGTTGTGCTGAATTCTACAAACGGTGCTTTTCCTGACACAACTTCTCTGCTGGATTACGGCTTCGACAATTTTGAAAAAGTAGACTTGAATATAGATACCGATCCGGTACCGGCAGTATTTCTCCCATGCGAAAAGCACCTGTTAAAGGACTGGAATAATCTGTGTTCCTTCTATTATATGAGGCATGTGTACGTAACTGTCCCCACAGGAACCGATGTGAGCCAGCTTGTAAAGAAGCAGAAACTTCTGAACAATTCTGTCGGTCCAAAGCGAATTAAAAGTAAATATTATTTAGACGGCCATATGGTCGGATATGGAATGCAATATGAAAAGGAAATCCTTTCAGATTTCCTTCTCAACGCTTCTTTTTAGTTTTCGCCTGAGGCGGAGGACTTCTTTTCTTTCACGAAGTTCCTCTGCTTCTTCTGTATCTGTGAAACGCAATGTCTTCACAGCGAAATATTTCTCATCTTCTGTTTTTCGGATGCGGATCTTGCCTCTTATCAGCCCATGTTCTTCACAATTGGATATGCTGTAATAAACCTTTGGATTATTCATAAACCATCGGAGTTTGCGCTTTGCAGGCAGATGACAGACCGGACATCTGGTGCTGGTCACCTCGCGGTCTTTCATGATTCGCTCTCTTGTGGCAAATTCTCTGGATACATATTTGTCATGATCCGGATAGGAAATATGTATCTCGTCTTTTTTCTTCTTTGGATTCTGGTAAACATCCAGTGACGGATGATTGATGATGATTATGTTATTTATTTTCTCCAGGACTTTCGCTGTATACCAGGCATCTGCAAGCGCCCGGTGAAATCCCCTGGATTTCTCTATTTTCAGCTCATCGATCGCATGCTCCAATGCACACCTGTGTGTACCGTCATCATAACTGATACTGTATAGTTTCTGCACATCATAATAGGTCACAGGTCCGGGAAGCAGATCCAGCAGCCCATAGAACTTCATATTTCTCTGAAGTTCCATCACGTCCTGATTTCCCCAGGTAAAAAAGTACCAGTCTTCTCCGCACCAGTCAATAAATTCCCTGACTGCCTGCTCAAAGGGCACGCCTTTCATAAGATCTTTATAATCTACATGAATTACCTCATGGATGCTGTCATGAATCCATTTATAGACCTGTGGTTTGATCAGTCGGTGAAAATGATCCGTTATTTCTTTTTTGCTGTTTACTTTTACAGCCCCAATCTCGATAATCTCAAATGGAAGCCTGTCGTTACGTGTTTTCTTTCCCGAAGGATTCTGATTCCATTCCAGGTCAAAGACAATATAGTTCATTCATCCGGTCCTTTTTGTTTATTACTTTTTCGCATTTATTTTCCACTGCTGATAAACATATTATTTCACAATCTTCAGTTCATACTGTCTGGTTCCCAGACCAATCTTCTCTGCCTGATCCAGTGTTGCCTGCCATTCAATGTTCGGGTTGGAATCTTTGAAATGGTCGTGGTGGCAATGCCAGTCAGGTTTTGCCAGATGTTCTCCAAGCTGGCTGTTCTCGATCGGAGTTGCTTTCAGACAGGCATCTGCGCAGGCCTGATCCAGAGCAACCGGGTCAAAGCTTGCAAACATTCCGATATCAGGAAGGATTGGTGCATCATTTTCGCCATGGCAGTCACAGTTCGGGCTGATATCCTGAACAAGTGCTACATGGAAATGCGGACGGCCATGACAGACTGCCTGTGCATATTCTGCCATCTTACGGTCAAGAAGTTCATTCGCACTGCTGTTTGGATTGTATACTGCATCAAAACCGCAGGCTCCGATACAACGGCCGCAGCCTTTACATTTATCATAATCAATGACTGCTTTTTTATTCGGATATGTAATCGCATCACTTCCGCACTCTTTCGCGCAGCGACGGCATCCGCGGCAGAGTTCTTCATTTACTGCAGGTTTTCCGCTGGCATGCTGTTTCATCTTACCAGCGCGGCTTCCGCATCCCATTCCGATGTTCTTGAGAGCACCGCCGAAGCCGGTTGCTTCATGACCTTTGAAGTGGCTTAAGCTGATAAAAATATCTGCATCCATGATCGCATGTCCGATCAGTGCAGTCTGACAATATTCACCGTTAACTACCGGTACTTCTACTTCGTCTGTACCGCGTAAGCCATCACCGATGATGATCTGGCATCCTGTTGAAATGCTGTTAAATCCGTTGAGATTTGCGCACTCCAGATGCTCCAGTGCATTCTTACGGCTTCCCGGATAAAGAGTGTTGCAGTCTGTGAGGAACGGAAGTCCTCCCTGCTCTTTACAGAGATCAGCTACTGCTTTTGCGTAGTTCGGACGCAGGAAAGCCAGATTGCCAAGTTCTCCGAAATGCATTTTAATAGCCACGAATTTTCCATCCATATCAATGTCTTTGATTCCGGCTGTAACGCAGAGTTTCTTCAGTTTATCAAGCTGGCTGGTGCCAACCGGACATCTGAAATCAGTAAAATAAACGGTTGATTTCTCCATCGTTTTTTCCTCCTGTTTTTATTGACCAAAATTTGATTTTCTTTTTTATTTTATCACAAGATGCAGGTTCTTTTCGAGATATTTTTTTGCTTACATCTGTTCGTAAAATTTTGTCACCTTTTTGTATTCTGCAGGCAAAGTAATCTGCTCTACCACAACATCTCCATCTTCTGCATTGTGGTAACGGTAAATGTAAACGCCCTCCTGGATCTCATCTGCTTCGATCAGAGAAACTGCCAGATATCCCTGTCCTTCAAATTCAAAGGTATCCATGATTGCAAAATCCCGTTCTGTTCCGTCAGATACCGGGATGCTGATTACTTCATATTCTTCCATAGTATGTTTTCCTTTCATTTATAAGCAGTCTTATTCTTATTTTCGCTGTTTTTTATTGTAGCAAAGAGTGTTAATTATATCAATCCTATTTAACCGAATCAAGTAAGTCGTTACTGTTCACAGTAACAGTAAGGCCCCTGCGGGTTACAAAAAGAAAGACTGCACCTCCAATGAGCACAGCCTTTCCGGTTTAGTATATTTTATTCAGTTCTGCTTACAATTGCTTATGCCATGATCGGTTTTAATGCTTCTGCAAGCTTCTCTTTCTCAGCTTCTGCCTCTTCCAGGTTCTTGCCGAGAGTTGTGTAATAGATCTTGATCTTTGGTTCTGTTCCGGATGGGCGGACAACTACTGTCTCGCCGTTATCCAGCTTGTAGATCAGTACGTTTGCTGCAGGAAGTCCTGTTTCTTCCGGTTTCTGGTAATCTGTTACTTTTACTATAGTATGACCTGCGATCTCTGTGAGAGGTTTGTCACGAAGTCCCTGCATCAGAGCTGACATCTTATCCATTCCGCTTAATCCCGGGAATTCGAAGCTGTCTACTTTGTTCAGGTAACGTCCGTACTGTGCATAGATCTCTTCCATTCTCTGTTTCAGGGAACTTCCGATGCTTCTGTAATATGCAGCCATTTCACAGATCAGCATAGATCCGATAACAGCATCCTTGTCACGTACATATGGTCCTGCAAGGTATCCGTAGCTCTCTTCAAATCCGAAGATAAATCTGTCTACTTCATCTGCTGCTTCAAGCTGTGCGATCTGATCGCCGATCCACTTGAATCCTGTAAGTACGCTTCTGAGTTCTACTCCATAGTGCTCTGCCACTGCATCTGCAAGTGGTGTGGAAACAATGGATTTCACTGCTACCGGATTCTTTGGCATTGTGCCTTTTTCAATGCGGCCTGCACAGATATAATCAAGAAGGAGTACACCTACCTCATTACCTGTTACCAGTTCATAGGAACCATCCGGGCATTTCATTGCAATACCAACGCGGTCTGCATCCGGGTCAGTTGCAAGCATTAAGTCTGCACCTGTTTCTTTTGCGAGATTTAATCCAAGTTCCAGAGCTGCAAAGATTTCCGGGTTCGGATAGCTGCAGGTTGTGAAGTATCCGTTCGGATATTCCTGTTCCGGAACGATTGTGATATCTGTGATTCCGATATCTTTTAATACCTGAGTTACAGGTACAAGTCCTGATCCGTTTAACGGGCTGTAAACCAGTTTCAGTCCTGCTGTCTTGCAGAGACCCGGACGAACCTGACGGGATTCGATAGCTTCATAGAGAGCCTGCTTGCAGTCATCTCCTACAAAACGGATTTTTCCCTGTTCTACGCCTTCTGCGAAGGACATATATTTCGCACCTGTAAGTACGTCTGTTTTCTGGATCTCTTCATATACAATGGCAGCTGCATCGTCTGTCATCTGGCATCCGTCAGGACCATATGCTTTGTATCCGTTGTACTTAGCCGGGTTGTGGGATGCTGTTACCATAATACCTGCATTGCATTCATAGTAACGTGTTGCAAAGGAAAGTGCAGGTACAGGCATCAGTGCGTCATAAATTCTGACATTGATATCATTTGCCGCCAGTACGCCTGCTGCTGTTTTTGCAAATACATCACTCTTAAGACGGCTGTCATAGCTGATGGCTACTGTCTGATTACCGCCCTGTGTTTTTACCCAGTTCGCAAGTCCCTGTGTTGCCTGGCGAACTACATAAATATTCATACGGTTGGTTCCGGCTCCAAGTACTCCGCGAAGTCCGGCTGTTCCAAATTTCAGCGCTACTGCGAAACGATCTTTGATCTCTTCATCGTTTCCTTCGATTTTGGATAATTCCGGATTAAGATCCGCATCCTGCAGATCTGCTGCCAACCAACGTTTGTATTCTTCCTGATACATTTTGACCACTCCTGCCTTGTTTTTTAGATTTTTTAAGATATTTTCATAATATCATAAATCAGACAAATCAGCAACAAAACAGCGAGATTTCGGTCAAATTTTAAAAGTTACTTTCTTTTCTGTTTGTCTGCTCTCTGCAGGCATTTCCTATATTGGTCAGGCAGAGCACTGTGGTGATCAGGAAAAGTCCCGGGATCAGAATGATCCACCAGGAACCTGTCATTAATGCCTTATCTGACAGAGACAGCATACTTCCCCATGTGATAACCTCTATCGGAAGTCCAATGCCCATAAAGCTTAAAGTAGCTTCAGAAATCATTGCAGTTCTTACATTCATGACTACCATAAACATAATGGATGAGAAAAAGTTCGGCACCAGATGCTTCCACAAAATACGGAAAAATCCTGCTCCCATACATCTTGCAGCGATGATATACTCACTGTTTCGTATCTGCCGTACCTCTGTGCGTACTACTTTCGCAATACTGGTCCAGCTGGTCACACCGATCACAAAGGACAGACTCAGGATATTTGCATCTCCCATAATAGCCTGCAGCAAAATGATCAGAAGCAGAGTTGGTATACTTAAGAATATTTCTGTAAATCTCATGATCAGTTCATCAAGCCAGGCAGGTGCCACTCCACTGAAAGCACCGACTACCACTGCAATAAAAGTAGAAATAACTGTGGCTAATCCACCAATCAGGATCGAGATTCTTCCTCCATACCAAATCATGGAAAAAATATCCCTTCCCATAGTATCTGTTCCAAAAAGGAACTCCCTGTCAGGAGCTTTATTATAGTTTAACAGATCCATATAAGCAGGATCCTTTGTCATGATCAGTTCCGCACACAGGCAGCCCAGTACGATAAGAATCAGGATTGCTGCTGAAACAACGGGTTTTCCCTGATACCACTTTTTCTTTGATTTGGGAATTACGGTTTCTGTCTTTCTGTTTCCTGCCAGTTCAAATAAATGATTGGTCATACTTCTACCACCTCCGATTTCTCGGTTATTACTTCATCCTTCATGCGGGGATCTATCTGTTCATTGATCGTCTGACTGACAATATTACAGAAAATAACCAGGATTCCTGACATCATACAAAGCAGCATCAGCAGATTGTAATCATGGTATCTGGCACTCTCATAGGACAGAGCTCCGATTCCGGGATAAGAGAATACACTTTCTACCACATAGGTTCCTCCAAGTACATGAGGAACTGCAATGGCCATAATACTTAGATAAGCAGGCATTACATTTCGGACACAATGTCTGAACATAAGCTTTTTCTTATTCAGTCCTTTTGCCTTTGCCAGAAGTACATAATCTGCGCGAACCTCTTCCAGGATCTTATTTCGGATCATGTAAGCGTAATACCATAAATGCTCCATGACCACGATGGTCAGCGGCATGATCAGATGCAGCACTCTGTCACCGATATCTCCTGCATTTCCTGTACTGTAAGCTCCACTGCTTGGCAGGATCTTAAGATTTACAGAAAAAACAAGGATCAGGACCAGAGCCATCCAGAACTCAGGAATACAGCTGGATATGGTTCCCAGCTTACACAGAATCCGGTCTGCCAGCCGGTTTTCGTACCAGGCACACAGGATTCCCAGAAGCAAGGCTCCGGCAAACATAATGATAAATCCGATTCCTCCAAGCACAAGTGTATTACCGATACGGCCGCCGATCACTTCCACTACATCCTGTTTATATTTAAATGAAATTCCAAATTCTCCATGAAAGGCATTTTTTACCCACTTCACATACTGCACAGAAATCGGTTCGTTCAATCCCAGCTTTCCCATAGCCCATTCACGTTCTTCCGGACTCATCTTCTCTGTACGGTCCCCATAATAGGAGATCAGCGGATCTCCCGGTGCAAGACGGGCTACATAAAATACAGCTACAGACAATATAAATACTGAGATCAGGAATATCAGGCATTTTTTACCATAGTAGACTAACTTTTTTTGTCTCATTATATACTGCACCCCTTTCCTTCAGCCGGAAGCATTGCAAAATGTCCGGGTGACACTTCTGTCCACACGCTGTTTTCCATTCCTTCGCCATCATAGTACTGCAGAACTCTTTTTCTCTCCCTGACCGGGTCAGGAACAGGAATTGCAGACAGCAATGTTTTTGTATAAGGATGCACCGGATTGGAATACAATTCTTCTGATGGCGCCAGTTCTACCAGTTTTCCATGATACATAACTCCCACACGGTCACAGAGATACTCAACCATAGCCAGGTCATGAGCTATAAACAGAAATGTAAATCCATGCTCCTCCTGCAGATGACGGAACAGATTGACGATCTGGGCCTGTATGGACACATCCAGGGAAGCTATCGGTTCATCAGCCACCAGAAATTCCGGTTCCATACACAGAGATCTGGCTATGGCCACTCGCTGCCTCTGTCCCCCTGATAATTCAGATGGATAACGATCCAGGAAACTGTTCTCAAGTCCTACATATTCCATCTGAAAAGCAGCTTCCTTCACAAAGCTTCCTCTCGGAGGTGTGATATGCTGGATTCTCATTGGTTCCGTAATAATATCTGACACCTTCATTTTCTGGTTCAGACTGGATGCGGAATCCTGAAATATCATCTGGCGGCGGGTCTGCAGCATTTTTTTATGCTTTTTGAATTCCTTTTTGTCGCAGATATTTACATCTTTATACCAGATTTCTCCCTGAGCCGGCTGATATATATTCATCAGACATCTGGCAACTGTGGACTTTCCTGAACCGGATTCCCCTACCAGACCAAAGATCTCACCTTTATGGATCCGAAATGAGACATCATCTACAGCCTTTACCTTGATCTTTTTTGTCAGATGAAACTGCTGAGTCAGATGCCTGACATCCAATAAAACTTCTTTACTCATGCGCTGTTCCTCCCACAGGTGATTTGATCTGCGGTGCTCTTGGATCCAGCAGCCAGGTTGCCGCATAATGAGTATCTGTTATCTTAAACATAGGCGGCATTTCTTCATAATCAATATTCAGGGCATATTCGTTTCTACATGCAAAAGCATCACCTTTCGGCGGATCTATCAAAGTAGGAGGCATGCCGGGGATAGTGTACAGGCTTTCTTTTCCATTTGCAAATGCAGGCAGTGATCTCATCAGCCCCCATGTGTATGGATGTCTGGGATCATAATACACTTCCTCTGCTGTACCAATCTCTACGATCTTGCCTGCATACATGACTGCCACCCTGTCTGCCACACGTGCAACCACTCCCAGATCATGGGATACCAGTATGGTAGCTGTTCCAAGCTTCATCTGTATTTCCCGGAGAAGATCCAGAATCTGTGCCTGTATAGTCACATCCAGTGCAGTAGTTGGTTCATCTGCAAATAAAATATCCGGATCTGCTGCCAGAGCGATGGCCATGACACATCTCTGACGCATTCCTCCGGAGAACTGCCAGGGATACTGATGATATCGTTCCTTTGGATGGGAGATACCTACCAGTTCCATAAGCTCCAGAACCTTCTTATTTACCTGTTCCTTCGTGTAGTTCTTATTGTGGATCACCACTGCTTCCCCAATCTGTTTTCCAATTTTAATAGTTGGATTCAGGGATGTCATAGGATCCTGAAAGATCATAGAAAAAACTCTTCCACGCAGTTTCTGCATCTCCTTTTCCCTGTAACAGGTGATATCCTGTCCGTTCACACAGATGCTGCCCTCTTTAATCTTTGCACTTGGAGGCAAAAGCTTCATGATACTTTTGCAAAGCACACTCTTCCCGCATCCGGATTCTCCAACTATGGCCAGCACCTCTCCCTTTTTTAATGAAAAAGACACATCTCTTACTGCCTGCACTTCTCCGGCAGGACCGTCAATGCTGACTGAAAGATTTTTAACCTCTAATAATAAATGTTCCATTTTCAATCCTTTTTCCGCTCGTGTAAAAAGGGGGCACCTTTAGTGCCCCCGTCACAACCTTTATCTTTTTTATGATGTTAGAGTCAAAGGTCTTATGGCGCAAGCATGAATGGCTTTTTGACCTTTTGACCCTGATATCATTTTATTATTCAATAGTCCAGTCTGCTACATTCCAGAAGATTCCAACTCCATGATGTCCCATAATTGTATCAGGATCAATTCCTTTAATATTGCTGTCAGCAACATAGTTGGCATCAATATAGCAGATCATTGCATAAGCCGGATCCTCTGCCAGAGCTTTCTGGAAATTAGCATAGGCTTCTGCACGAACTTCCGGATCAGCTGACTGTCTTGCTTCTGTCAGATACTTGTCAACGTCTGCATTAGAATAGCCGGAGTAGTTTGCTCCCTTATCTGTTCCGAATACTTTGTATGTATGGTCGTCAGCGTCAAATGGGCTTCCCCATCCGATCAGGAATGCCATCTGTCCTGCCCAGTCTGTCTGTGCCGGGATTTCTACAGATACATCCATACCGATTTCCTTCAGTTCCTGAAGATATTCTCTTACGCCTTCAAGATCCCGGTTATGGGCCAGGATATTTACTGTCACATAAACTTTTACACCATGGGCATGGGCAAAAGCAATGCCCTCGCACATGTCCTCTTTTGAAAAATTCTTAGCCTTTGCACGAAGTCCAAAGGCTTCTCCGCCGATATAAACGGCATCTGCACCATATATGACGGCAACCTTCAAAACCTCAAGGCTGCTCGCCGGAACCAAAAGTTCTGGTCGTTTCATAAAACCTGTTCTCCTGTTTTTATGCTTACAGCTGCTCCGTCTCCCAGCGGAAGGACCGAAGTACGAAGTATGGGACTGTGGGTCAGCTGCCAGAGATATTCTCTCATTCTCTTATAAATTGTCCGGTTGCGCCGTTCCACAAGATAGTGGGATTCAATAAGGTCTCCCTCCTGCAGAACATTATCTGACACCAGTACACTTCCTTCTTCCATCAGGCGCAGCACATCTGGCAACCAGTTGATATACTGGCCCTTAGCCGCATCCATGAAGATCATGTCAAACGTTCCGGTAAGTTCTTTCAAAATCTCACCGGCATCCCCTTCCAGAAGTGTAATCTGGGATTCTCTTCCTGCACGTCTGAAATTTTCCTTCGCAACAGGAATTCTTTTTTCATAATTCTCTATGGTGGTGATCTTAAGATCCTCCGGTCCATATTCGCACATAAGAAGTGTGGAGAAGCCTACGGCAGTCCCCACCTCCAGAATTCGCTTCGGCTGTTTCATGGCCAGAAGCATCCTCATAAAGCTCTGCATATCCCTCCGGATGATCGGCACCCTGTTCGCAAGTGCCTGTGCTTCCAACTCCTGCAAAAAAGGAGTATTCCCCATATCAAGAGAATTGATATAGGTCTTCATGCGTTCTTCTACGATCACTGGCTGTTCGATCCTTCCTCACTCTCTTCTCCGGACAGTACCGCTATGATCCTGGTCGGTGTATAAGCTGT
>OHFB01001129.1_pt1 | contig 11123 bp, 9 predicted proteins | sample 1567461 | NCBI WGS metagenome assembly OHFB01 (sample SAMEA3879566, study PRJEB24766) | human gut metagenome | biome: human-associated habitat; feature: feces | place: USA | collected 1985/1987
CCGTCTGCCCGGTTTCCTGGCCTGCATCGCACTGGCCGGTCAGGTGGCGGCTACGCTGGCCTTCGTCTCCGGTTATTTCTCGGTGTTTGAGAGCTTCACCCTGACGCTGCCCGGTATCGCCGGCATCATCCTGGCCATCGGCATGGGTGTGGACGCCAACGTCATCACCGCCGAGCGCATCAAGGAAGAGCTGCGCAGCGGCAAGTCTCTGGATGGTGCCCTCAAGAGCGGCTTTGCCCGCGGCCTGACGCCCATCATCGATGGCAACGTGACCATCGTCATCGTGGCGGTCGTGCTGATGGGGGCCTTCGGCCCCTCGGACGGTTTCTTTGCAAAGATGCTCCACTTCGTCTTCTTTGCCTTTGGCCCGTCCACTGCGGGCACCATCTATGCCTTCGGCTACACGCTGCTTACCGGTGTGCTGCTCAACTTCGTGTTCGGCGTCTTCGCCACCCGCGTGATGATCCGCGGGGCAGCGGCCATCAAGGCCCTGCGCGACCCCTGGCTCTACGGCGCAGACCGCCCCGGCAAGGAGCCTGCGGAGAAGAAGCCCATCGACTTTGTGAGCCTGCGCAAGCGTTTCCTGACCATTTCCTCCTGCTTGATGGCAGTCATCCTGCTCTGCGCGGTGGTGTTTGGCGTCCGGCTGGATACCGAGTTCACCGGCGGTGCGATGATCACCCTGAGCTATGAGGGCGAGTTCACCACGGCCGATGTGCAGAAGACTGCTTCTGCCGCACTGGGCAGCAAGGACCTGACCCTCCAGACCGGCGAGAACGTCGCCACCGGGGAGCAGACCCTGAAGATCTCCATGCCCGGCAACGAGACTGTGACCACCGATCAGGTGGAGAACCTGCTGGATTCCCTGAACGAGACCTATCCGGACAACGGCTTCGTTCAGTTGTCGCTGAGCAACGTCAGCGCGGCCATGGGTACCAAGTTCCTGCAGAAGAGTCTGGTCGCCGTTCTCTTTGCGCTGGTGCTCATCCTGCTGTATATCGGCTTCCGTTTCCAGAAGATCGGCGGCCTGACCGGCGGCATGATGGCCGTTCTGGCCCTGCTGAACGACCTGATGGTCGTGTTTGGCACCTTCGTGCTGCTGCGCACCCCGCTGGACGGCAACTTCATCGCTGCCATGCTGACCATTCTGGGCTACTCCATCAACGATACCGTCGTCGTGTACGACCGCATCCGCGAGAACCGCACCCTGATGGAGAAGAAGACCTCCTTCGAAGAATTGGTCAACCACTCAGTCAACCAGTCGGCCCGTCGCACCATCATCACCACCGTCACCACCGTGATGGCGCTGGGCGTGATGTGCATCATCTCCAAACTCTACGGCCTGGACAGCATCTTCACCTTTGCGTTCCCGCTGATGATGGGCATGATCAGTGGTGTTTACACCTCGCTGTGCGTGTCCACTTCCGCGTGGGTGCTGTGGAGCGAGCGCAAGACCGGCAAAAAGAAAGCGTGAGCTTCGCCCGAACGTGAACATGACCAAATCAGGAGGAACAAACCATGAAATGTCCCTATTGCGGCGATGAAGAATCCAAGGTCATCGATTCCCGCCCGACCGAAGATGGCGAGCGCATCCGCCGCCGCCGGGAGTGCCTGCGCTGCCACATGCGGTTCACGACCTATGAGGTGGTGGAGACTGTCCCGCTGATCGTCATCAAAAAGGATAATTCCCGCGAACCCTTTGACCGGCAGAAGGTGCTCAACGCCATGCTGCGCGCCTGCGCCAAGCGCCCGGTCAGCTACGAGTCGCTGGAACGTGCCGTCAGCAGCATTGAGCAGACGCTGATGAGCTCCTACGACCGGGAAGTGACCAGCGTCCGCATCGGCGAGCTGACCATGCAGGAGCTGAAAAAGATCGACGAAGTGGCCTATGTCCGCTTTGCGTCGGTCTACCAGCAGTTTGCCGACGTCGAGAGCTTTTTCACCGAGCTGCAAAAGCTGATGGGCGACCGGAAAAAGTAAGAAAATCCTTCAAAAAAGCGCACAGCCTCCGCCTGGATTTGGGCGGCAGGGCTGTGCGCTTTTTCGTTGCAGCAGATCGTTCGCATAAGCTTGATTATGCGAAATGCTGAATTGCCTCAGAGGATGCGCCGGGCGAGCCAGGCCAGCGTTTCGACCTGGACCTGAGCGCGGCGCAGCTCCCCGAACGCTTCTTCGGGGGCGTTCCATTCCAGATGGCCGTCGGCGGCGCGGAGGGCCGCTTCTAGTTCGGTGAAGTCTTCCGTTTTGAGCAGGTGGTTCATCCCTTCACGCATCCGGTCGCAGAGGTCGGCTCCTTCGGCAAGGGCCTGACGGGCCCCGGTCAGGTCGTCTTCCCGGATGGCTTCCATCGCATGGTCGATGTCGCCGGAGATGTCTTCGGCGAACATCTGCACCCGGAAGCTGCTGTAAAAGGCCACCGCGAGCAGGGCAGCCACGATGCCGAGGCAGGCGTAGATGCGTTTCATGCGTCCTCCTTTCTGAGCGGGCGGGCCGTGCGGCGCGGCTCTTTCTTCAGCAGAAAGTAATCTTCGGTGTCGTTGCCGATCAGAAGCAGGATCTCCTCCACCAGCAGGGTATTGGCCTGTGCCGTCCGTTCCAGCCAGGCGTGGTCCTTGCCGCACCAGTGGAGGTTGTCGTCCAGCACTTGCCCATCCAGCACAAAGGGGATGGTCGCCTGACTATGCTGGACCTTGAGTGCCAGGTCGGAGAGGGTGGCAGGCTCTTTTTCGGGGCGCAGCGCCACCGAAAGACTGCCGTTCGTCTCCACAACGGCGTAGGAGACATCCCGTGGGTCAAAGACATCCTTGCCGCGCAGGGCCTCCATCAGGTCAGCCGTCGTCAGCCGCAGAGTGCGCAGGGCATTCTGATCGATCTGCCCATCCAGAATGACCGTTTTGGGCCGGCCGGACATCAGATTGAAAAATTTCTGGCTCTGGAAGCTGAGGATGGACCCCAGAAGCTCCAGCGCCGCAATGAGGAAGAGCGGGATGAGGCTGGCGGTCACGGGGACTTCCTCCGATTCGATGGAGATGGACGCCAGATTGGAGATGAGGATGGTCGAGACCAGCTCTTCCGGCTGCAGCTCACCCAGCTGGCGTTTGCCCATCAGCCGCATGGCAAACAGGACGCAGAGATAGATCAAAACGGTGCGAACGATTAAGAGCTTCAAGGCGGAACACCTCCTGCGGGAATAACCGGCGCGGCGGCGGGTATCCTACTGCAAAAGGGGGATGGGACCATGCAGCTTTCCGAACATCTGGAAACGAACCTCGCGGCGCTCAACGCTAGGTTGGGCAGCTCTGCCGATTTTTATGCGAAGCGCATCGAGCTTTACCACATTCGGGGTGCCATTCTGCTCTTTGACGGGATGGCCAGCCTCGAATCCCTGTGGGAACTTCTGCTGGACGCAGCCAGCCGCCAGACGCCGCCGCTGCGGCTGGGCGCGCTGCCAAGCGGGGAACAGGTCTATGAACTGCTCAGTCGTCACTCGGCATTGCCCGCCGAGAGCAGCCCTGTGGAGAACTGGGAGAATCTGATGCAGCGCCTGACCGCCGGAATGGCGGTCTTACTGCTGGACGGCAGTGCGAAAGGGCTGGCATTTTCGGTGCAGAGCCTGAAATTCCGCTCGGTGGGGGAGCCCTCCGGTGAAGGAGATCTGCGCGGCTCCCGCGAGGGCTTTTCCGACCTGCTGCGGGTCAATCTGAGCCTGCTGCGGCGGCTCATCCGCACCGAAGCGCTGGTGATGGAAGTGCAGCAGGCAGACTGCGCGATGAAAACGGAATATGCCGTCTGTTACTGCAAAGATAAGGCCTCGCCCGCCGCAGTGGAGCAGGTGAAAGAGACGCTGCGCCGCGCAAAGCCGCAGCTGCTGTTGGATTCGAGCTACTTTCTGCCCTGGCTGTTCCCCTGCCGGGTGCGCACAGCCTCCCCGGTGAGCTACACCGAGCGCCCCGCCGTGGCCTCCGCGAAGCTCTGTGAGGGGAAGATCGTCGTTCTCGTCAACGGGAGCCCATCCGCGATGGTTCTGCCGACCCTCTTCGGCGAAAACTTCGAGTGTCTGGACGACTACGCCCAGCCTGCGTTTTTTGCGTCCTTCCTGCGCCTTCTGAAATATGGTTCCTTCTACCTGAGCATCTTTCTGCCGGGGGTGTTCGTCTGCCTGGCGGTCTACCTGCCGGAACTGCTCCCGCCGCAGCTGCTCTTCAAGATCGAAGCTGCTGAGCGGGCCACTCCGTTCCCGCTGTTTGGGGAGATGGTGCTGGTCATCCTGCTGCTGGAGATCATCCGGGAGGCAGGGCTTCGGATGCCGCAGACGCTGGGGCACTCGGTCAGTCTGGTCGCAGCGCTCATCATCGGGGATGCAGCCATCGCCACCGGTCTGCTGAGCACACCCGTCATTCTCATTGCAGCGGTTGCATCCATCGCCGTCTTCGTGGTGCCGTCCCTCTACGAAATGGCCACGGCTTTCCGCTTTCTGGTCCTGCTGGCGGCGGGAGTGGCAGGCCCTGTGGGGCTTGTGTGCGCGGCGTTGGTCGTTCTGCTCTCTCTGACGCAGGTGTCAGCGCTGGGGGTGCCCTATTGTGCACCGGTGCGTTTCCCGCAAACCGCACTTTCTCCGGACGGTGTGACCCGCCGGACCTACCGCACCCTGTCCGCACATCCTTTTTCCATCTGGCAGAAACGGAGGTGAGCCAATGGAGCAAACCGGATCGTTCCGTGCCGCCGTGCCGCTCAGCGTTCTGACTGCGGTGCTGGGGCAGTGCATCACTTCCGGCAGCGCCATGTCAGCCCGGCTGTTGCTGTTGCAGGGGTTCCCCATGGCGCTGGGCATCGGCCTGCTTTCGTTCTGCTTGATGCCCGCCGAATGGGAAGAGGGGCTTCGTCCCGAAACCGGAATCCGCCCCCGGCTGCTCTGCCTGCTTTTGGCCGTGTGGTTTGGCGCAGAGCTGTGGGAGACGCTTTGGCAGGCACAGCAGGTGTGCCGGGAGCAGTTTTCGTCCATGGCAGTCCTCGGCGTTCTGCCGCTGCTGCTGTGGGCGGGCTGGCAGCTGAAGCCGGACGTCTTTTCCCGCAGTGCGGGGGTCTTGTGGTGGGCACTGGCGCTGGCGGGTCTTGCCTGCGTTGGAAGCCTGTACGGCCAGCTTCATTGGGAGAATCTTTTCCCCGCAGCGGAACCCACAGGGGATCTCCGTTTCCCGCTTTATGCGGAATCCATCGCGTGGCCGCTTCTATTTGGAAAGCGCGGATGCACCGGGAGGCGCTGCTTCCTGCTGCCGTTTCTGACGCTGGCGGGGCTGTTCGGTTTTGCGCTGGGGCGGGCTTGGCCGTCCGCTTCCGGGGGATGAATTGCTGCGCGCCGGGACGCTGGGACGTGTCTCCCGGCTGGATGCAGCCTTTCTGCTCGTCTGGCTGGCAGCGGCACTGTTCCGGGGCTGCTTTCTGGTGCGGGTCCTGCGGGAACTGCTCTGCCGCCCAGAGAAACCGGAAAAGGGGGTGCCGGAATGAGAGCTTCCCATGCACTGCGCTGGCTGGCAGGGGGCGTTCTGGTGCTCTGGTGCGGCGTCTTTCTGCGGATGGAGACCACCGAGAAAAGCATGGTGCGGGCACTCATCGTCCAGCCGAACCGCAGCGGCTGGGCGGTGCAGCTGCTCTATCAGTTCCCGGAAGCAGCTGCGGATGCCTCCGACGCCGTGGCAGAAATTCGAAGCTGTTCGGCCGAGGATGCCACGCTGCCGCTCGCGCTGCACAAAGCCGAACGGGAACTGCCCAAAGCTGCAAATTACCGGCTGTGTGAATATCTTCTCTTTGACGAAACAGCGTCGCAAACCGATGTCCTGGAACTGGAAGGGTTTCTGCAAACGGAATCTGTCAGCCGCCTGTCGGCACGGGTGCTCTTTGCTGCTGGCATCGAGGTGCTGACGGAAGAAACTCCGCCGGACGGTCTGCCGGGCAGCGGGGCGGAACCGGAAGAGACCGATGCGGCCCCGGAAACGCTTCCGGGAGCGCTTTTACAGGCCGCCGAGGATACCGCCGCACGGGCTCCGCATCTGTACGAGTGCGCAGCGGGGGCCGTGATCCCCATCTTAAAAATTGAGGAGAATGGGGTGACATGGCAGAAGGAGAGCTGTCTTTTGACGGCGCAGGGAAGCACCCGACTTTCCCCGAACGAGACGGCCATGGCGCAGCTCTTGCAGGAACGGACGATGCCGGTGGAGTTCGCATTGGAAGGGGAGACTGTCACCCTCCGGCGCTGTGTCGTTTCGGTGGAAGCGGAAGGGAACGGGTTTGCGGTCACGCTGACCGGCCAGCGCAGGGCGGGCACACCGCCGGTGGCGGAAAGCGTGTGCCGCCAGCTGGAGGCGCTCTGCGAAGAGACCATCGTCCGGGCCTGGCAGTCGGGCGCAGACCTTCTCCGGCTGGGCGCAGTCTGTGCGCTGAAGGAAGGGCCGGGTGCCTTTTTTACAACAAAAAACGCCTGCCCGGAAGTGCGGGCAAGCGTGAAGATGCTGGATCTTTAATGGGCGGTCTCAAAGACGACGGTGATGGTCGTGCCGACATTGATCTCGCTTTCCAGCCGGATACGGGCGTTGTGGATGCGGGCAATGTGCTTGACGATGGCCAGCCCCAGCCCGGTGCCGCCAGTGGCCTTGCTCCGGCTCTTATCGACCCGGTAGAACCGCTCGAACACGCTGGACTGGGCTTCTTTCGGGATGCCGATGCCATTGTCCTTGACGGTCAGGGTACAGTGCCCATCCCGTGCGCAGGCGGTGATGAGCTGGACCTTTCCGCCGGGGCGGTTGTACCGGATGGCGTTGTCGCAAAGGTTCTGGCACAGCTCATCCAGCAGGCTCCGGCTGCCCAGCACAGGGGCGCTCTCGCCGAGATAGGTCAGGGAGATGAACGACTTCTGCGCGTTCACCTTCTGGCGCTCGACGCACTCCTTGGCCACATCCAGCAGATCGACCGTCTCCATCTGGGGGGTGTCGTTGGTCTCCGAAACGTTGTCCAGATGGGACAGCTGCAAGATATCGTTGACCAGCTGGATCATCCGGCTGGCTTCTACATGGATCTTCCGGCCGAACTCCGGCACATCCGCAGACTTGGCGATGCCGGTCTCAATGAGTTCGGCATAACCGGAAATGCTGGTCAGGGGCGTTTTCAGCTCGTGGCTGACATTGGCCGTAAATTCCTGCCGCATCTTCTCGTTGTTTTCGCGGAGCAGCCGGTCCGAGTGGATGCTCTCGGCAAAGGGGATCAGCTCCTTGTACGGCACATTTTCCTGGATGTGTTCCAGATCGTCCGTCATCTTCAGAATGGGCTGGACGAGGCTCCGGGTCAGCAGACCGGCCATCATGGCGGCTGCGCCCATCATCACGATGCAGCTCAGCACGATGGCCGGCAAGGCTGCATCGTAGATGGACCAGATGGTCTCGGAATCCTGCGCCACACGGAGGATATCGCCATCCGGCAGGAGCATGGCGTAGTAATACGTCTCATACCCCAGCGTCTGGGAGTCGCGGCGGTCGCGGCCGACGCCTTTCTGCTTGGCCTGCTGGATCTCCGGGCGGCCCAGGTGGTTCTCCATCTGTTGGCTGGTCGCGGATTCAAACAGGACGCTGCCGTCCGAGGCGATGAGCGTGATGCGCAGATCGCCGTTGACATAGGCGGAGAGCTGGGTCGGATCGTCGATCTGTTCGCACCCGGCGGCAACGAGGCTGGCCTCATTTTCCAGCGCCGTCCATGCCTGCTCCCGGAAGGCTCTGTGGAATACGAAGAGGCAGAGCACGGTGGTGCAGATCAGCCCGACAAAGCCCATCCAGAACAGCCGATAACTGATTTTTTCTTCCATGCTCCGTGGTTTCATTCTTCGTTTTCCTCCTCGTTGTCGGCCAGCTTGTAGCCGACTTTCCGCACGGTGCAGATGTACTTTCCGGCATCGCCCAGCTTTTTGCGCAGGGTGCGGATGTGCATATCCACGGTGCGGCTCTCCACCGAGATGTCGGTGCCCCACACCACCTGCAAAATGGTCTCGCGGGTCACAACAAGGTTGGTGTTTTCCTCCGGGGCCGAGCGGCGCAGCGCAGCCCGCACCCGGCTCAAAAACTCCATGATGCCAAACGGCTTGGTGATGTAATCGTCTGCGCCGCAGTCCAGCCCGCGCACGGTGTCCAGCTCGCTGGATTTGGCCGTGACCATGATGATGGGCAGGCGCCGCAGGGAAGGGGTATTGCGCAGCTTTTTCAGGATGGAGAAGCCATCCTCACCGGGAAGCATGACGTCCAGGATGACAAGCTCCGGCACGGCGGCATTCATGGCCTGCCAGAAGCTCTCGGACGCTTCAAAGCTCTGCACGTCATATCCGCTGGACTGAAGTGCATACTGCTCCAGCTCCCGGATGGCGGCGTCGTCTTCTACGATATAGATCATGCCTTGGGGTCCTCCTTTTCGCTTGCCACGGCGGGTTCACCGTCCGGGAAGAGATACCGCTCGCGGTAACGGTCCAGGCGGCGGCGGAACTGTTCGCTCTCCTTGGTGTCGTTGCCGTAGCGGAGATCGTTTAGATAGGCGTGGGTATCAAAGCTGTCCTGTGCAACTTCGATCTGGGCAACGGCAACGTTGCTGCAGTGGTCGCAGACACGCTCATAGTTGGTCAGCAGGTCTTCCAGCACGAAGCCGTATTCGATGGAGCAGCTGCCAGCCTGCAGGCGGGCCACATGCCGTGCCTTGATGGCGCGGACCAGTTCATCCACAACGGTCTCCATGGGTTCGACTTTGCTGGCCAGATGCAGGTCGGCCTTGCGGAACGCATCGGTCGTGCGGCTCAGCACATCCTGCACCGCGCCTTCCAGAACCTGCAGCTCCTCGTGCGCATCCTGGGAGAACGCGATGCTCTTGGCGTGGATCTCTTCGGCAGAGCTGAGCAGATTCACGGAATGGTCGCTGATGCGCTCGAAATCGCTGATGGTGTGGAGCAGAGTGTTCACGCTCTGGCTGTCGGCGTGGCTCAGCTCCCGGCTGGACAGCTTGACCAGATAGGTGCCGAGGGCATCTTCGTACTGGTCTACCTTGGCTTCTTCGTCCCGGACTTTCTGGGCCAGGGTGTCGTCCCACTGGTGGGTCAGGCTCATGGCCTGCACCACGCCCACGCGGGCCAGCTCGGCCATATCCGCCGTGGCGGCGCGGGCGCGCTCCACAGCAACGGCGGGCGTCTTGAGCAGACGCTCATCCAGCAGGGCGAAGCTCTCTTTCTCGGCATCGTCCGGGATGGTGAGGATGGCCAGCTTTTCCAGAACGTTGGCGAACGGCAGCAGGACCGCCGTGGCCGCAATGTTGAACACAGAGTGGATGACAGCGATGCCCCACGCCGTGACGGTATCGTTGACAAAGGTGAAGTGCAGGACCAGATTCAGGCCATAGTACATTGCCAGAAAGAGGGTAACACCGATGATGTTGAAGTACAGATGCACCATGGCGGCGCGGCGGGCGTTTTTGTTGGCACCCACAGAGGAGATCAGCGCGGTGACGCAGGTGCCGATGTTCTGGCCCATGATGATGGGAATGGCGCTGCCGTAGGTGATGACGCCGGTGGAGCTGAGCGCCTGCAGGATGCCGACGCTGGCGCTGGAGCTCTGGATGATGCCGGTGACGAGTGCGCCGACCAGAACACCCAGCAGCGGGTTGGAGAAGCGGATGAAGAGGTTGGTGAACCAGACTTCATCCTGCAGCGGGGTGACCGCATTGGACATGGCGGTCATGCCGGTCATCAGAACGGCAAAGCCGATGAGGATGGTACCGATGCCCTTCCGCTTTTCGCTCTTGCCCATGTAGAGCAGGATGCCGATGAAGGCCAGCAGGGGGCTGAACGAGGTGGGCTTGAGCAGCTGGATGAAGAAGCTGTCGCCCTGCAGGCCGGAAAGGCTCAGAATCCAGCTGGTGACGGTGGTGCCCACGTTGCTGCCCATGATGATGCCGATGGCCTGGTGCAGCTCCATGATGCCGCTGTTGACGAAGCCGACCACCATGACGGTGGTGGCGCTGGAAGACTGGATCACGGCGGTGACGCCGAGGCCCAGGAAAAAGCCCTTGAGCGGGTTATCGGTCAGCTTGCTCAGGATCTTTTGCAGCTGGCCGCCTGCCTGCTTTTCCAGAGCCTTGCCCATGATGTCCATGCCGAACAGGAACAGGGCCAGGCCGCCCAGGAGCGAAAAAACGTTGAAGATTGTCATATATGCGTTCCTCACTTTTCATTGACGTGAAATTCTCCTGATTCTGAGTATAGACACGCAATGTAAAATTGGAAATCGGCAGAGTGTAAAATTCATGTAAAGCGACAGACTTTTTCCGCTCTTCGGGGCTTACTTCCTATTATAAAGGAAAATCGGGTGGATGCAACTGTGAAACGCAGGAACTTTTCCCAAAAGAATCATTGTAATCCGAAACCATCTCGTTTATAATAAGAGAAGGAATGCCTGCGGGAGGGTCTGCCCGCAGTTGAGGAATACACGCAGGAGGAAGAACGATGGCGAATTTTACCGTTTCGCTCAAGAAGCTGACCGAAAAGGTCAGCATGGATGTGGTCTACGCTCCGCAGGACCTCGAAAACATCAGCGTCGAGATCGCGGAAGTCAACCGTCCGGGTCTGTTCCTGGCGGGCTATTACGATTACTTTGATAAACTGCGGCTGCAGATCATGGGTCTGGCCGAGATGAACTTCCTGTCCGGCCTTTCGCCGGAAAAGCGCTACGAAGCGCTGGACCAGCTGTTCCGTCAGCAGCCGCCGGCTGTTATCGTGGGCCGTAGCGAGGAGCTGAAACCGTTCCCGGAGATGCAGGAGCTGGCCAGGAAGCACGGCGTGGCGCTGCTGCGCTCCAACGAAACGACCTGCACCCTGATGGGCAGCCTCATCAGTGTGCTGAACCTGGAGCTGGCCCCCCGCATCACCCGCCACGGTGTGCTGGTGGAGGTGTACGGCGAGGGCATCCTCATTCTGGGTGACAGCGGCATCGGCAAGAGCGAGCTGGCGATCGAGCTGGTCAAGCGCGGCCACCGCCTTGTGGCCGACGATGCTGTGGAGCTGCGCAAGGTCTCCAACCGCCAGATCATGGGCACGGCCCCGGAGAACA
>OHFB01001132.1_pt1 | contig 11108 bp, 7 predicted proteins | sample 1567461 | NCBI WGS metagenome assembly OHFB01 (sample SAMEA3879566, study PRJEB24766) | human gut metagenome | biome: human-associated habitat; feature: feces | place: USA | collected 1985/1987
ACATGGTGCTTTTCGTCCTTGCTGTCAACAAGGGCTTATGCACAACGTTTCGCACGGTTCTTATAAAAATGCGATTCGTCTACAAAAAGTCGGTCAACGCCCAACTGCTCAAAGGTAATAACATCATCTTTGCGCGCATCGGAGCGCAGTTTTTCCAGTTTTGTTTCCAGCGTTTTGCGGGTCTTTTCCATCTGCTTGATGCTGAAATTTTCGCCAGCATTGGCTTTCAGTTCATTGATGGCGGCAAGCGTTTCATCAATCTGCTCCTGAATAATGCGTTCCTGCCGCTCATAGGACAGCGGAATACGCTCAAACTGGCTGTGGCCGATGATGACTGCATCATAGTCCCCGGTGGCAATTCTCGCACAGAATTTTTTACGATTGGCAGTTTCAAAATCCTTTTTCCGTGCCACCAGCAGCTTTGCATTGGGGTATAGGTGCAGGAACTCCGAAGCCCACTGCTCCGTCAAGTGATTGGGAACGACAAAAAGGCTTTTTTGGCACAACCCCAGCCGTTTGGCTTCCATTGCCGATGCTGCCATTTCAAAAGTCTTGCCCGCGCCCACTTCGTGTGCCAACAGCGTATTACCGCCATAAAGCACATGAGCAATGGCATTGCGCTGGTGCTCCCGGAGCGAAATTTCAGGGTTCATGCCGACAAAGTGGATGTGGGAACCATCATATTCTCGCGGCCTGTTGCTGTTGAACAGTTCGTTATACTGTTTCACCAGCGCAATGCGTCGCTGGGGATCTTTCCAAATCCAGTTGGCAAAGGCATCCTTGATGACCTGCTGTTTCTGCTGTGCCAGCATGGTGTCCGTTTTGTTCAGGACGCGCTTCGGTCTGCCTTCCTCATCTTCGATGGCATCATAGATGCGCACATCTTTCAGATTGAGCGTATCTTCCAGAATCTTATAGGCATTGGCGCGGGAGGTGCCGTAGGTTTCGGAGGAGATAATGTCACCTCTGCCCATAGCCGACTTGCCCTCGATGCGCCATTCTGCGGTATAGGGAGAATATCTCACTTTGACTGCATGGCGCAGATAGTAGGGAATCTGGAATGTTTCTGCCATAAACTTTTGGATGATCTCCGGCGCAAGCCATGTTGCACCCAGCCGCACATCAATTTCAGATGCTTCAAGGTCTTTCGGCTGCGCCTTTTCCAACGCGGTGACGTTGACTGCAAACTCCGGGTTTGTTTCGGCAGCAAGTTGTGCCATGCGCAGCTTTGCACGGACATTGCCGGACAGGTATTCGTCTGCCATTTGCCAGCCCGCTTCCGGGTCGGTGGGGTCTGCGCCGGGGTCTTTGAAAATCACGCCGGACAGGTTGCTCGTGATGCGCACATAGTCGCCGGGAGTGCCGAGCAGTTCTGCCATATAGGGCAAGTCCACCCGGCCACGCTCTCCGATGGACACCGCAAGGGCTTCCGTGGGAGTGTCTACACTGGTGACTGTGCGTTCCGGGCGAATCGTCCGTTTGGTGAACATTGCCGCTTTGCTTTTGAGCTGCCCCTGATCGTCCAGATTTTCCAGAGAACACAGCAGATAGTAAGAGGAATCCTGCTCAAATAATCTGCCGTTCTTACGGTCATTCAGCAGACCGTACTTTGCGGAAAAGGCATCGTAGGCGGTGTTCAGCTTATCCTGCGTTGCCTGAATGTCAGCATCCGGGTAGTCATTCAACTGCTGGTCGATAAGTTCGTTGACAATCTGCCGCAGCTCCACCATCCCGGTCACACGGCCTTTGGCAGCGTCAGAAAGATCCACCTGTGTCATGACCGAATTTTCCCGGTAGTACACCTCACCGTCTACCACGGTGTAGGAGAAATTCTTCACATCCGGGTCAGCCGGAAGAATGTGCTTCTCATTATCAGCATCCGCAATATCTGGTGTTTCCACCTCAACTTCAGCGTACTGTCCCTCAATATGCTGGATCGCTTCGGCAAGCTGGTCGGCCAGCACTGCGCCCTCGATGGGGCGCACGGTGCATTCCTCACGGCCATACTGGGTGCTTTCAGAAGTCAGCTCACCCAGCACCATCTCCGGGTGGTCTACAAAATACTGGTTGATGGCAAAGCCATCTTCCGTTTTGCCGAGCTGTACCCAGTCTGGCTCATGGTCGATAGGGCGGTCACGCTTTTGCAAAAAGATAATGTCGCTGACAACATCCGTGCCAGCATTGGCGCGAAACGCATTATTCGGCAGACGGATAGCACCCAGCAGGTCAGCACGCTCTGCCATGTGCTTGCGAGCGGTGCTGTCCTTGCTGTCCATGGTGTAGCGAGATGTGACAAAGGCAACGATACCGCCCGGACGCACTTGGTCGATGGCCTTGGCGAAAAAATAGTTGTGGATGCTAAAGCCAAGTTTGTTGTACGCCTTGTCGTTGACCTTGTACTGACCAAAGGGCACGTTGCCGACAGCGAGGTCATAAAAATCACGGCGGTCGGTGGTTTCAAATCCGGCAACGGTAATGTCAGCCTGCGGGTACAGCTTTTTGGCGATGCATCCGGTGATGCTGTCCAGTTCCACACCGTACAGCCGACTGCCCTGCATGGTGTCCGGCAGTATTCCAAAGAAGTTGCCCACACCCATAGACGGCTCCAGAATGTTGCCGCTGCGGAAACCCATACGCTCCACCGCATCGTAGATACTACGGATGACCGTGGGGCTGGTGTAGTGGGCGTTCAAGGTGCTGGAACGGGCGGCGGCATACTCGTTCTCGGAAAGCAACCCTTTCAGTTCGGCGTACTCTTTCGCCCAGCCGTCCTTATTGGGGTCAAAGGCATCTGCCAGACCTCCCCAGCCCACATACTGGGAAAGCACCTGCTGTTCCTCAGCGGCGGCACCCCGATGCCCCTCTTCCAGCTTGAACAGGGTACGGATGGCTTCAATGTTCCGCGCGTACTTCTGCTTAGGACCTCCGATACCCAAATCATCATCCGTGATGTGGAAGTTCCCGGCAGGCTCCGGCGCAGGTTCAGCATTCAGAGCTTTATCCAAGGCAGTGGCATCTGGGAAGGTCTGCACTTTTCCGTCCATCACGGCAGAAATGGGTAGCGCATCCAGTTCTTCGTCAGTCAGCTCCGGCGTGACCTGCCGCAGACCGTCCTCGAATTGTTGCTTATTGATTACTTCGTTATCCCACGACTGTCCCTGTGCGCTGGTGTCAATGCGAACATCCGTTTCACCTACATAGCCAATTTTCCCTTCGATGGTTCGGGTGGGAAGGTCTACCACAACATCGTCCCCGACCTTGTAATCAACGGCCTTTTCGGGAGCAGCATCAAGGGCTTCATCTTGCTGCTCGTACAATTCCCGGACAATAGCCAGCGGTTCTTCCCGGAAAATCGGCATCCGCATATCGGCTAGTGCCATATCCTGCAAGGAAACCTTGCCCTTATCAAAGTCCACACCATCAATTCGAAATTCCCGGCCATCCATCTTGATAACGGAGCCGATGGGCAGATAGTCCTCTTTGCGCAAGTGCTTGGTCTGGTGGTGAGTGCCATCCTCGTTTAACCCGGCAAGGTACACATCATTGCCCGCAGACCACAATTCTTTTGCTCTTTTTGCCCATAAGCTAGGGAGAAAGCCCGTGATTTGAACTTCGCCCAGTGCAGTGTTTCTCATGAACAAAGCACTGTTGATGATTTTTGCGACCTTGGCGGCATCTTCGCCATAGAACATAAAATTGCCGCCAGCTTCAAAACCAATGAGAGTGTCCGGGTACTGCTCTTTTAATGCAGTGTATTCGGCAGCACTGGTGTCGTTCAGTTCAAGGGGAAAGTCGATGATTCTTTTTTCTTTGTCGGACAGATAGCGGTCAGACTGAATCATCAGGTCGATATACTTTTCGACCTGATTCCAGCGAAGAAGAGTTTTCTGGTGGTCTGGATAGTGTTCAAACGTCAAGCCCTTGCTGTCATGGTCAAGCCAGCCGCGACTTCCATCCAGATAGGTGTGCGAGGAGCCACCGGGTCCGTTTGGAGCATATTCTTTGGCAAGAGCTTTTGCCCGGAGGTTTCGGTCAGGCTGCAACTGATAAATTTTCCAGATGCGAAGTTTGCTGTTTTCAAAGTTGGAGCCTCTCCGCAGAGCATTTTCAATGTCGGCCTGTGACAAAGAGAAAGCGGAGGGCGATTTTTCGCTCTCCGCTTGGTCGATGGATTCAATTTGTTTCGCTTCGGTAGGAATGTGGGTGTCGAAGAAACTTAGCTGTAAATCAGCTCGTTCATCACCAGTTCCTCGGCCTGTGCGTTCAGGCTGTTCATGTGCTGCACCCACTCCATCTGATGCTGCTCTTTGTTCGGAGCCGGATTCTGCTCCAGCAGCTTCTGCATGGTCTGCTGTATCCGGCTCTCCGCGCTCTGCTCCACTTCCAACAGGTGCGGATGCAGAGTTCCCGACAGAAGCATCGAGTTGTACAGTACCGGGCGATGCTTCATCAGGTAAGTCCGGCGCAGTCGCCCGTACTTGCCCAATGCTTTCTCCTGCTGGGGCAGGGTCAGGTTCGGAAGCAGATAATCTCCGACTTTCGAGTAGGTCACGTTCCTGCTGTTCATATTCATATTGGCTCCTTTCTACGTTACGACGGCGAATGGTCGTCTTTACAGTTCTTTCGATGCTGCGCAGCAGCTCACGGCTGCACTCGCTGACTGCGGTGCCCAGTGCATACACAGCGGCAGGAGTGGAAAAGGAGAAGATCGCCTGAAAATCGTCCCGGTCAAAATGACCTTCCGGCTCAAAGCCGCAGCGTTCGAGAACAGCATAGGTGATGCTGATTGCGGCGGCAGATTTGAACTGGAACTCCTGTCCGGCTTCATCATACCCCATCAGGAGAGAGCCGTCAACGATGTCGAGAATGTCACCGCTGTTGTTATCCCAATAGGAATCCACCAGCCTGCCGCAGATGTCCGCGATTTGCTGGCCGAGATTTTCCTGCTGAACACCGTACTCTCTGGCAAGCATTTCCGAAACAGGCTGAACCAGATCGGGGCCGAGCTGCCACATATCCGGGTCACGGGAATTACGGCGCACCCCGGTATCGCTCACATCGAAAACGTAGTGCAGACGCGGAACACTGCTGGACTGGTCTAACAGAGCGATGCCCTTGGAGCCACGCCGGATATAGCGGTTCATGCGGTCATTCCAAAGGTCGAAACTGGCGCAGGCAGTGGCATCCGGTCGCTGGGCGTAGATCATAAGCTGGTCTGCATAGCTGTACTTGTACAGCCGGGATGCAGTGGTCAGGTAGTCCGTCCAGTTTTCCCAATACCGGGTCAGTTCCTTTGCTGTTTGCTGGGCAAGGTTGAGGTATTCTTGCGTTTTATTTGGCATTGCGTTCCTCCTTTCGATTTCAGGATATAAAAAGAGCGGGCAACCGTTTTATGGTTGCCCGCTCTTAGTTAATATAGAAAATTATCTTGGAATCTTGAAAGCAACAAAATAGACAGGAAAATCGTAATCATCTCTTGATAATATGGTACTTGCCACACGTGCCGCTGCGTCTGGATAGGGATATACTTCAATGGGCGATTTTACTAACAAGGGAAAGCTATAACTCTGCAAATAAGAAACATATCTATTCCAGAAAGAGTCAAAATCTGACACATCTACATAAGCAACAATAAATGTTGAGGTTCCAAGAGCATTATAGTTTACAACTGCTTTGCTTATATGAGTATCAATGTATGTGGTACTAACGCTAGATAATTTTAAGCCTTCATAAATGGCAATCTCTTTACCGTCTTTTGTTAACAAGATATCTACTTCTGCGGAATCCTTTTTATTTACGGATAAGCCATGTCTGGTTTGGTCTTTTATCTCTGTGTATCCTTTCATAAAAAGCAAATCTCGAAAATAGTCATTCATACTGTTTTCCGAGCTGGCACCATTAAATGAGCAATTCAAACAAAAGCGTTGCCCTATTTGAAGTAGATCTCGAAGGACAACCTGCGATGAGGCTATATCTGCATTTAATCTAGCAGCATTTGACAAGGGAATGGGCTCTACGCTTTCAGATTCAAAGTAATAAATCTCTTTGAGTAAAAAACCAGATTCAGACGACTTAAGTGATTTGCTGATAGATTCTTTCAGTATATGCCCTTTCGATTTTAGCAAAGCAATGTCGCGGGGAGAACCCTCAACTGTAAAGTCCAACGCTTTTTTATCCCAGTTATCGCCTTTCATGCCAGCATAATAGGCAAGCCCCAAATCTTCATAATCGTATGTACAGTTTTGAAATGCCCTTGCAACATTGGGCGATTCGAGTTGTTCCAAATATTGAACTACTCGCCTTGAAAAGTTTTGGGGCAACCTATAAGTGAAATCGAATTCTCCCATAAAGAATCTCCTTAAGCCGTAAAGTCGATAGAATAATTATACCATATAATTACTTTTGGCGTAACCCCCTATTATGTACGCCGCCAAGCGGCGGCATAATTTAGTTAAGTGGAAATTCCAGCTCGGCAAACTCGGCATCGGTCATAAGTTTCAACTTTTTGATAACACCCTCCGACAGTTCGCGCAGAGCAGTTTCGTCCGGCAGAAGATAGCACTGCATCAAGCCCAGCCGGGAGCCGGAATTGTAGAGCATCATCAGCGTCAATTCTTCGCCATTAAAGTTCATGAGCATCCCTCACTTTCCGGCACCCAACAGGGCTGCACTCCGGGGCATCGCATTTTTCTTTTGCGCCAGCCAGTGAAGTCAGCTTTTCCAATGTGGAAGGGCGGTGGTTTGCGCCCAGTTCTTCTGCTTCTGCGGCTCTGTCCATCACAAAATCATAGTCCTGCAACAACCGCCGACCTTTTTCCATGTGATGTGTTTCCAGAATTTGCTCACGGACTTCCTGAATGGTCAATTCCGGCGCATCGACCTGACCACCATCCATCACGGAAAAGTCGCTGTGATAGATAGTGTAATCCCAACCTTCATCGGTGGACTGGATAGCAATATAGCCTTTACCACCCAATTCCCATGCACCCTGCTCATCTTGCGTCTGGATTTCCGGGTAGAAGTCTGCGTGGTTCCTACCCATAATATCGGCAAACTGGCAGATGTGGAACACATTGCCCAGACCGCCCATATCAAAGTGGTAATCATCCAAATGTTCCAGCTTTGCCGTAAAACTGCGACCATCCGGGTAGTCAATTTGAATCACACCGCCATCGGGAATGCGATAGAGATCGTCATAGTGGCTGTTGATGAGTCGAATATCCTTTGGCATCGTTTCAGGCTCCCAGATACGCCGTTTGTGGATGCCGGATGCGGGAACACTTTCGAGGATTTTTACGCTTTCGAGCTGGATGACCTTGCGCTCATCATCCGAAAGTTCAAACAGATACCAGTTCCGGGCAGCAGCAATGGCGTTTTTGCCATCCGGCGGTAGATTCTTTTCGGAGATCTGCCCGCTTTCCAGCTGTTCGCCTGTTACCTTATTATAAGTGGCAAAGCCGACGCCCGCGCCATTTTCCAGGAGGTGCAGATAGCGTTCATCGTTGATAAGATATACTGCTTCTTTCTTCTGTTCCATCAGCGACCATCCTCAAATTCCAGAGAGAACTTGCTGCGGCCATCGGCTTCGGTGGACAGCAGGACGGTGGCGTTGTACACCTTGCCCTTGGTACTCTTGCAGTCCTTCAGCCGGATGCGGCCATCTCGCAGCAGCTTGTCGGCCACATGAGCGTCCATCCGCTTGCCCAGACGCTTGAAGAAGGCGTTGTCTTTCCACAGAACAAAGCGGCAAGGATTGGATTCACAAAACCAGCCCTTTTCACGCTCAACGACATTTGCGCCGCAGTTCGGGCAGACACCAATCATTTTATTTTTCATAAGCACATCGGCTCCTTTCGCGGCTTCGGTGTTCTCCACCAAAGCAGTAATCATCGTGTTGATTTCCATCATAAATATTTCAGGCTCCATCTCGCCACGCTCAATGCGCAGCAGCTTTGCTTCCCAGTCGGCGGTCATATCCGCAGACTGAATCTGTTCGGGCATCACCGTGATAAGTGCCTTGCCCTTGTCGGTAGGCAGCAAGACTTTGGTTTTCTTGTCGCCCTTGCGCTCCAGAAAGCCTTTCTGTACCAGTTTTTCGATGGTAGCAGCACGAGTAGCTGGAGTGCCGATGCCCTGACGCTCTGCATCCTCTGGCATACTGTCCGCGCTAGCTGTTTCCATAGAGTGCAGCAGAGTATCCTCGGTGAAGTGTTTCGGAGGGTATGTCTGTCCCTCTTTCAGTTCAGCACCAGAAATGCCACACTCGCTTTGCTCCTGCACATCCGGCAGAGCAGCAGGCTCTTTCTTTTTGTCCAGCAGATCGTCCAGCATTTTGCGCTCAATGCCTTTCCAGCCCTCGTCCAAAACCACCTTGCCTTTTGCGGTAAATTCTTTCCCGGCGCAGATGGTGGTCAGGACGGTTTCTGCACAGCGGTGAGGTTCTCCCATGGCGCAGAGCAGACGTGCCGCAATCAGCCGCAGGACGCTCAGTTCCCCGGCGGGCAAAGCTGAAAAGTCGGCCTGTACCATGCTTGCAGTAGGCAGCAGCGCATGGTGGTCGCTGACCTTGCTGTTGTTGATTACCTGTTCTGCATGGACGGGTACAGCTTCCCCCACGGAAAAGGCTCCCGCAACAGCCGACACCAGCCCCGGCAGGGATGCTGCCATGTCTTCCGTCAGAAAGCGGCTGTCTGTTCGGGGATAAGTGATGAGTTTCTTTTCGTAAAGGCTCTGCGCATAGTTCAAGGTCTGCTGTGCAGTAAACCCCAGCAAACGGTTGGCATCCCGCTGGAGCGTCATCAGATCATAGAGTTGCGGCGGCTTTTCGTTTTTTTCTTTGCGTTCTACTTTTTGCACCACCGTGCTGACCTCCTTTCGGCAGTTGGCAAGCAGCGTTTCCGCATCCTCTTTCTGCGAGAATCGCTTGCTGGATGCGGTGCCGTCGCCCTCAAATGCCAGCGAAACCGTGTAAAACTTCTCCGGGGTGAATGCAGCAATAGCTGCTTCTCGCTGCACGGCCATCGCCAGTGTAGGGGTCATAACACGCCCAACCGCCAAAGACCGACCGTACAGGCATGAAAAGAGCCGGGACGCATTGATGCCGACCATCCAGTCGGCACGTTCCCGGCAGAGTGCTGCATTGTACAGCGCGTCGTATTCAGTTGACGGTTTGAGATGGGCAAAGCCCTCCCGGATGGCGTTTTCCTCCATGCTGGACAGCCACAGGCGGGAAAAGGGCTTTTTGCAGCCCGCTTGCTGGTACACCAAACGGAAGATCAGTTCTCCCTCCCGGCCGGAATCGCAACTGTTCACAATGCTGTCTACGTCCGGGCGGTGCATCAGTTTTTGCAGGATGCCAAACTGCTTTTTGGTGCTGGCAGACACCAGATACTGCCACCTTTCCGGCAGGATGGGCAAATCTGCGATGCTCCACTTGACGTACTTGGCATCGTAGACATTGGGTGGGGCAAGCTCCACCAGATGACCAACACACCAGCTGACAAGATAGCCGTTCCCTTCAAGGTAGCCGTCCTGACGGTTGGTGGCACCGAGGACTTTGGCGTAGGACATGGCAACCGAGGGCTTTTCTGCTACAACTAGAATTGAAATAAGCGTTCCCTCCAATCTGTTTCTGATTGCAATATGTACGGCGGCAAAATGCCGCCTTAAAATCAGATGGGTTCGGTATCTTCCTCACCGGGTTCCTCCGGCTCGTCCTCCACAGGGATTGCAAAGTCGCCCTTGTCCTCGGTATAACCCGCATCGGGGTCAAGGGCTTCTTTTTCGGCCTGCTTTTTCTGCTTCTGCTTTGCGAAAGCGTAGAAGCCGCCGCCTGCCGCCAGCGCAATCAGCACGACCACGCCCAGAAAGCCGGATGCGATTTTTGTGACCTTGTTCTCCTTGGGCTGTTCCGTGCCGGATGCCGCTGCTTCTTCCGCTACTTTCTTGGCTTCTTCCTCGGCTTTCAGCTTGTCCTGTTCCGCCTGTGCCGCCGCTTCCTTTTCAGCGGTATAAGCGTCCGCATCTTCTTCCTCCATCAGAGCCAAAAGGTCTGCTTCGTCCACCAAATTCATGAAGTGAACGGTCTGCTGTCCTTTGGCATTGCGGTCGATTACCAGATAGAAGGTGGCACCCGACTTGCTCACCATCGTAATGAACTGCTGGCCGGAGCCGTCCGAATAATTGGTGTAGTAATCGTCCACCAGTGTCAGATTGCCTTCCGGGGTCAATGCGCCCGTTTCCTCATCCGTAATGGTGACAGCATCTTCTTCCTCCACGATTTCCGGCAGAACAGGTTCTTCTACCGGGGTGGTATCGCCCTCATAGGCGAAAGCAGGAGCGGCCATGCCGATGCACAGCACTGCCGATACCAGCAGTGCGCCGAATTTCTTAATCTTCATCATTGGTATCTTCCTCCTTTGCAAATACAGCACCGACCACGGCCAGCGCAGCCGGGTTCGGGGTGGCGTTGGCCGACTGCCGCAGCAGAGCAGCAAGCTGTTCCGGGCTGACCTTTGCACTACGCACCATTTCGTTTACCTCGGCGGCTTCGGCCTCCTGAATCCGCCGTTCCAGAATTTCGATGCGGTTGTTCAGCTTGATGCGCCGCTCTTTCTCTTTTTCGAGCATCGCTCGCAGTTTTTCCAATTTTTCGCTCATAATAGAATCCTCCAATCATTTTGAAAGCCGTCCGAATCCGGCAAGATACTGTTGCCAGTAGGACGAGTGGATGTCAGCATATTTGATGGGGTCGCCAGCACTGACCATTTTTCCGTTACCGAGATATATTCCAACGTGGCTCATCCCCGGCGTATCATACGTTCCTTTGAAGAAAACTAAGTCACCGGGCTTTGCTTCGGCTTCGGAAATATGCTGGCTCTTCTGCCATAATCCGTTAGCGGTGGTGCGCCCAACATCATAACCAGCTTGATTGTAGACCCAGCAGACATAGCCGGAGCAGTCGAAGCCTGTTTCCGGGGTAGAGCCGCCCCAGACGTAGGGCGTACCCACATACTTTTGGGCTTCCTTGTAGATGGCGGCAAACTCGCTGTCGGTCAGGGCTTCTGCCGGAACCTGATAGTCGATGCCCGGTGTGCCGGAGCCATCGG
>OHFB01001136.1_pt1 | contig 11073 bp, 9 predicted proteins | sample 1567461 | NCBI WGS metagenome assembly OHFB01 (sample SAMEA3879566, study PRJEB24766) | human gut metagenome | biome: human-associated habitat; feature: feces | place: USA | collected 1985/1987
CTTTTCAACTGCTTCAAGTCTAAGACTTTTTATATCATTATAGTCAATATCCGCAGGCAAAGCCTTTTTCTCTAGCTTTCGCATAGCCTCCACCTGTTCAAGCTGTATCTTTATATAGCCGTCATATTTTATCTGCAATTCTACCTGCTCTTTTACCTCTGCTGAAAGCTCAGGTCGTTCCTTATCGAAAGGAGCAAGACCGTCATATGACACCTGTGGTCTGCGGATAAGCTGAGCAAGCTTTATGCCGTTGTTGAGAGGGTCAGTGCCTACAGATTCAAGATAGGCATTTATCTCAGGATTTGGCGCAATATTTATTTTTGAAACACGCTTTATCTCAGCGGCTATCTGTGCATTTTTGTCAAGCAAATGCTGATATCTTTCGTCTGAAATAAGCCCAATCTCATGTCCTATAGGCGTAAGCCTTATATCAGCATTATCTTGTCTTAGCAAAAGTCTGTATTCGCTTCTTGATGTGAGCATTCTGTAAGGGTCTGAACAACCCTTTGTAACAAGGTCGTCAATAAGAGTGCCTATGTATGATGACGCTCTGTCAAGAATAAGCTGTTTTCTGCCGAGAATTTTCAGTGCGGCATTTATGCCTGCGATAAGACCTTGTGCGGCGGCTTCTTCATATCCCGAAGTGCCGTTGAACTGACCTGCGCCGTAAAGACCGTCAAAAGCCTTGAACTCCAGCGTAGCAGAAAGCTCTGTAGGGTCGCAGCAATCATATTCTATGGCATAGGCATTTCGCATTATCTCAACGTGTTCAAGTCCTTTTATAGTGTGCAAAAATTGGAGCTGAACGAACTCAGGCAGTGATGACGACATACCTTGCAGATAATATTCGTCAGTGTCAAGACCCATTGGCTCAATAAAAAGCTGATGCCTTGGCTTATCCGAAAATCTCATTATTTTGTCCTCGATAGACGGACAGTATCTAGGACCAATAGCGTGTATCCTACCCGAATATATAGGTGAAAGATGTATGTTATCTCTTATTACCTTGTGTGTTTCTTCATTTGTATAAGCCACATAGCATTTGACTTTATTTTCAAGCTTTTCATGATTATCAAAAGAAAATGGCGTTATATCATCGTCACCGCACTGAACTTCAAGCTTGTCAAAATCTATGGAACGCTTGTGTACACGGGCAGGAGTGCCTGTTTTGAAACGTCTTATTGTCATTCCTGCCTTTTTAAGACACTCTGTAAGGCTAAGTGCAGGCAAAGTTGCGTCAGGACCGCTTGAATATGATACTGCACCCACATGGACAGTGCCGCCAAGGTAAGTTCCCGTTGAGATGACAACAGCCTTGCAATCGTACTCAGTGCCAAGCTTTGTACGCACACCACGGACAGTTTTGCCGTCCTCCTCAAATAAAATATCAGTTATCTCAGCCTGCTTCAGATAAAGCCCGTCAGTATCTTCGATAGTCTTTTTCATAAGCTTATGATATTCAACACGGTCTATCTGCGCCCTCAGACTATGAACGGCAGGACCTTTTCCACGGTTGAGTATCCTGCTTTGCAGAAAAGTTTTATCCGCCGCCTTGCCCATTTCTCCGCCCAAAGCGTCTATCTCACGAACAAGATGTCCCTTTGCAGTTCCGCCTATAGAGGGGTTGCATGGCATATTGGCAACACCGTCAAGTGTTATGGTAAAAAGTGCCGTCTTTAGTCCAAGGCGTGCCGCCGCCAAAGCCGCTTCACAGCCTGCGTGACCTGCACCTACCACAATAATATCAAAATATTCCTTTTGCATAATAAAACCACCTGTCTGAAAATAAGACCATATAAATTACTTTCCTACGCAGAATTTTGAAAATACCTCGTCTACCACCGCTTCTGTAGCTTTTTCTCCTGTCAGCTCCAAAAGTGCATTTGCGCCATTGTCTATCATTACAGTAACAGCGTCCAAAGTCTCTCCCATATCAAGGCTTTCAAGAGCCATGGCAAGATATTTTTTTGCACGTTCTGCACAGGCTATTTGACGTTCGTTTGCAAAAATCGTGCTGTCAGCGTCATATCCGCCAATGCCCAAAAGCTTCTCTGTGGCCTTTTGCAGCTCTTCTCTGCCCTCGTCAAGCTTCGCAGATATCTCTATCACATAGTCTGAATATTTTTCAAGCTGAGACCTTTCAACAACATTTTCAAGGTCAGACTTGTTGAGAACTATGATAACTTTCTTTCCAAGCCTTTTCACATATTCAAGAAGCTCCAAGTCTTCCTCGTCAAGCTCTCTTGAAATGTCGAAAACTTCTATTACAAGCATAGCGTTTTTAAGCTTTTTCTTTGCAATATCAACGCCTATTTTTTCAACTTCATCATCAGTTTCATGTATACCTGCAGTGTCGGAAAGCTTCAAAATAAGCTCGCCAAGCTTTGCACTTTCTTCGATAACATCTCGTGTAGTGCCTGCCACATTTGTGACTATAGAGCGGTCATATCCCAACAGCATATTCATGAGGGTCGATTTTCCAACGTTCGGCTTGCCTGCAATAACAGTGTCAACACCGTTTTTCAGTATCATACCGCTGTCATGATCTGCTATTATTTTATCAAGCCCTGCCAAAGCGTTTTTAAGGCTCTCTCTGAGATTATCCTCAGATATCTCAGGCAAGTCCTCCTCTGGATAATCCACCCATGCCGCAAGTTCGCCTAGTATTGTGACAAACTTTCTTGACATATCAGAAATCAGCCTGAAAAGCCTGCCCTCTTTTGTAAGATTTGCAGAATTAAGTGCATATTCTCCCTGAGCGGAGATAGTTTCCATTACGCCCTCAGCCTGAGTAAGTGAAAGCTTTCCGTTAAGAAAAGCCCTCTTTGTGAACTCGCCCCTCTGAGCAAGCTCTGCACCCTGTTCAATGCAAAGTCTGAGAACTTTTTTTGTAACATATATTCCGCCATGGCATGATATCTCGCAGACGTTTTCACCGGTGTATGACTTAGGCGCACGGAAAACCGTAAGGACACCGTCATCGACTTCTCTGCCGTTTTTGTCAACTATTTTTCCGTATGCACAGGTATAGCCTGCCATGTTTTCAACACTTTTGCATGACAGCGGTTTAAAAACTTTTGCACCTATGCTTACGGCATTATCACCGCTTATTCTTATTACAGATATTCCCCCCTCAGCAAGGGGTGTCGAAACTGCACATATATCTTTCATTTTTACCTCTTTTTACTCCGACAGAGCCTTTCCCTGCCATGAATTTCTTCTTCCCATTTCCTTGTCTATTTCGTTCATAACGCAGAATTTTTTCAAACTCCACAAAGGTGCAACAAGGTCGTCCTTTGCACCGTCACCTGTCACACGCTGTATTACTATCTCAGCTGGCAGAAGCTCCAACTGGTCGCAGACGATATTAACATACTCGTCCATATCCAAAGCCCGAAATTCTCCACGCTCATACATCTGCGCAAGCACAGTGCCTTTTAAAACGTGCAGAAGATGTATCTTAATGCTTTGTATATCAAGCTGACCGAGAGTTTTAGCCGTTTCAAGCATCATATCCCTATCCTCACCGGGAAGCCCGTCGATGATATGCACGCACACATTCACATTGCGTTTTCTCAGCATTTCATAGCCTTTGAGAAAATCCGCAAAAGTATGACAGCGGTTCATTTTCAAAGCCGTTTCGTCATGGATAGTCTGCAAGCCAAGCTCCACTGTAAGAAACGTCTTTTCAGCAAGCTCGCCGAGCAGGTCGGCTTTTTCTTCGTCGATGCAATCTGCCCTTGTTGCGATAGAAAGCCCTGCCGTATTTTCAAATGACAGGGCTGTATAAAACATTTTTCTCAGCGTTTCAACGTCAGCATAGGTGTTTGAGCCTGCCTGAAAATACGGTATGCACAGACCCTTGCTCCACTTCTTGCTCATTTTCTCCCTTATCTCTCTGTACTGAGTAAGGATATCCTCATGAGGGTCGCCTGCAAAATCTCCGCTCATTTTTGCCGAGCAGAACACACAGCCCCCCACACCTTTTGTGCCGTCTCTGTTCGGACAGCCAAGGTCAATATTAAGGGGTATCTTGAAAACCTTAGTGCCGAACTTGTGCCTTAGATAATAATTGTAGGTATGATATCTTTTATTGTCATCAGAATAGGGAAAAGGGTTATCAAATCTGCTATTCATCTGACGGTCCCTCAGTTTGCTCAGTGGTAGGTTCTGTAGTTTCTGGTGGCTGAGTTGTGGTTTCAGTTGCCTTTGTTGTGGTCGTGGTAGTAGTAGGACCAGGCTGTACTATAGGCTCAGTTTCGGTGACAGTATAGTAAGGCTTGTCATTATTTGTGGTAGTGGAAGCCGTTGAAGTCGTTGTGGTGCTTTTAGTTTCCTCTGGTCTGTCAATAGCAGTGGTAGTTGTTGTTTTTTTCTTGTCCTCTTTTTTCTTTGTGGTAGTTACTTCACCGTCCTGCGGTTTTGCAGTGGTGGTGATAACATTTTCGTCAGGATCATCACTGTCATTATTAGTCGGATGATCGAAGCTGTTGTGGTTAGAATCAGTATTGTCAGGCGTTTCTTTTATAGGGTCAGTGACCTTATTGCCGATACCATAAATAAGAGAGATACGCTCCTCAACAGCTTTCATGGCGTCAGGAAAAGGTATACTATTATTATAAGAGTCCTCCAATGCCTGAGTGTAATCCCCTGAAAAGAAAGTCTTGAATGTTAAAGACAGATTGTTGTCCTCCACAATGTCGCTTCCTGAAACTGAAATAAAGAATATGCAGGCAAATAGCATTATGACTGCTATGGAAAGAAGATTTATAAAGCTGTAATGCTCCTCCAAATTCGTTTTGGCAAGCTCTTCAGCCGCTTCCTCCGCAGCCTCGCATTCCTCCGGTATCTCATACTCATTGTCACCGTGAACGATATTGAATCGTGTAGTTTTCTTATCCATTAGTATTTTCCTCTTTTTATGCCGCATATTCCGCCGCAAGTGTTATAACGCTCACTGCAAAAACAAGCACTGTCATAATGGTCTTTGTTATCATAACTCTGCCATAAGCCGCCTGAGACTTCTGTGAAAGCTTTTTAAAAATCTTGCAGAAAGCCCTTTTTGCAGGTGGGCAGACAATAAAGAACGATATTACTATAAGGGTGATATTTTTCAGCACTGCACTGCTGATTCCACGTTTTTCCTGTATTTTCCCTTCCGATATTACTTCTGTCTGCATCCTTATATTCCATCCTCGGTTTTTGTATTATTTAATTAGTACAATAATGTATTTGTTCTGCTTTGTCAAGCGACCCATTTGTCAGACTCCTACAAAAATGTCCCCTGCTGACGCAGAGGACACACTTATTAACAATCTTTTTTCATCCTACCTTATATCCGGTTCCCCATACCACTTTCAGGTATCTGGGTTCCTTGGGATTGCTCTCGATCTTCTCACGGATGTGGCGGATATGCACCGCAATGGTATTGTCCGCACCGATAGCCTGCATATGCCAGATAGATTCATAGATTTGGCTGATGGACAGTACCTTGCCGCGCTCCTGCACTAGGAGCCTTAAAATCTTATACTCGATGGGAGTCATCTTCACTTCCCGTCCCTCTACCGTCACTGTGCGGTTCCTGTCGTTGATCTCCAGTCCATCCACGCGGTAAATACTATCAATACTTTCACACAGATTGACCAGCTGTGTATATCTGCGAAGCTGGGATTTCACTCTGGCTAACAGCTCCAGCGGATTATATCCCACTGTCACATAATCATCCGCACCGGCATTCAGTGCCATGATCTTGGCGGTCTCCGCATCCTGTGCGGAAATGATAATAATGGGGATCGTAGTCATATTACGGATGTCATGGATCATCTCAATGCCTTCTCCCCAGCCTCTGCCATCCAGTTCCACATCCAGCAGCAGAAGCTGGATCTCCTGTGCACGCAGTAATTCTTGTAACTGTGCTCTCCCCGTCACTGCCACCATTTTTAAGCCTTCTCCTGCGAGAAGGGAACTCATTGTCTCTATCACACCCGTATTATTATTGTATACTGCCACCCTTTTTTCCATGACCTGCACCTTACACCTTTCGTATGGGATAAAGCCCCTCTGCCTTATCCACGTTTATCGTATCCTGTCAATGCATATTTTCTGCAACATAATTATTAAAATTCTATAAACATTTCGTTTTGCTCTTATCCATTCATAAAAGCGTCTGCTTCGCAGCCGACGCCGCTACCGCGGCTCATCTTTTATTTCATGAATAAGACGCTTCGCTCATGGAATCGTAAATACACTGCTTTGCGTGCAAGCACTCACGCAGCTTATTTACGATTTCATGGCAAAACGAAACCCTACAACTACATAGACGCAATTGTAGGGCAAAAAGTTGCAGTATTTTTATTTTTCAGGTGTAAAAAACTTCTTCCAGTACCAGTCCTTTGGCAGGTACCAGCGCTCCCGCCTTCGCTCTGTCTCCGGACTTCAGTACATCCGTCACATTTTCCGGTGTCCGGATTCCCTTTCCGACCTCGAGGAGGGTTCCCACGAGGATACGGATCATATGATGTAAAAATCCATTTCCGGTAAATACAAACTCCACACGGTTCGCTATCCTTTCGATCCGGATCTCATCGATCCGGCGGACGGTGGATTTCTTACTTTTCTTCGCAGAGGTAAATGCCTTGAAATCGTGCTCTCCAAGCAATCGCTCCGCCGCCTTTCGCATAGCATCCAAATCTAATGCTTCCGGTTCCTCTGTCGCATAGCGTCTCCAGAACACATCCGGGATCTGACTGTTGATGATGCGGTAGCGGTATCTTTTCCCTGTGGCATTCAGCCTGCTATGAAATCTCGGTGCCGCCTCCGACACCTCCACCACCGCAATGTCCTCTGGCAGATACCGGTTACAATAGGCCATGATCTCTTCTGTACTCATGTCAGATTCCGTATGGAAATTCGCCACCTGTCCCAACGCATGCACTCCTGCATCCGTTCTGCCGCTGGCTGCGATCTCCACAGGCTCCCCGCACATTTTCGTCAAAAGAACTTCCATTTTTCCCTGAATCGTATTGTCTGTGGATGTCTGTTTCTGCCATCCCTGATATCTGGTTCCTTCATATTGCAGTCGTAGTCTGATATTTCTCATGATTTCTTTTCTTTCTGTTTTTTCGCAGAAGCTTCTTTTTGAGCTTCTTTTCGAGCTTCCTTTTGGGCTTCTTTTTGAGCCTCTTCCTCTGCTGCCTGTCTGGCCAGTTCCTCGCTCAGCCTCCGGTCTCTCTCCTGCATCTGCCGCACTTCATCCATATCCTCCGACTTCAGTCTACGGAAATGATTGATCCCGGCTGTCAGAATCTTCACGCTGTCCTTAGTCGTCTGTAAAGCGCCCTCCTGATACATGGTCAGAGCGATCAGACCAATGGGCACTGCCACGATCATTCCTACGACACCGCCCAGCTTATATCCTATGTACAGGAGGAACAGGGTCGGCAGAGGCGGCATTCCCACGGAATCTCCCACGATCTTCGGCTGGATCAGCTGACGCGCCAGCTGTCCGATGCCCCAGATGATCAGCAGTCCTATGGCCATTTTATAATCAGAACTTAAGATTTTGATAATTGCCCAGGGGACCATAACAGTTCCGGTTCCAAAAAAAGGCAGGAAATCCAGAAATGCGATTCCCAGTGCGATCAACAACGCATAATCTACCTGCAGAATAGCAAATCCGATGACTAATAACAGATACATCCACACTTCGATCTTAAGCTGTGCCTTAAGATATCCGCCTACTGCTTTGACCAGTCCGCGCTTCAACATATAATACCAGGACAGTACTTCCGCCGGTGTGTGCTTACGGAACCAGGCTGCCAGCTGATCTCTCTCTGCTACGAAGAAATAGGAAGAAAGCAGTGCCATGATCAGTCCGATCAGGATCGAAGGAACCTGCTTGGCAAAATTGCCCACGGCATTGATCGTAGGGGTGCCGATCTTCCCCAGCAGATCTCCCACATAGCTTCCGATCTGATTGATGACATCCATGATGCTCTGCTGTACATCCACGGGAAAACGGTTATAGATAACGCTCAGGTTCTGCCCGATATCGGCAAAATCATTCTCCGCACTGTCCCAGATATCCGGCAGTGCACCGATCAATCCCATGATCTCATCGGTTAACTTCGCCCCTACCAGATAGAGGATCAATATCACCAGTGCGATGACCGCCACGATGACAAATGCGCTTCCCGCTTTTCGCTTGATCTTTACCTTTTCCTCAAAAAAACGCACCAGGGGACTGGCGATCAACGCTATGATCCAGCCTGCTACAAACGGTGCAAAGAATACTAACAGCTTCGGCACCAGGAAAACGATCAACAGCAATATAATAAATGCCACACCCAGATTCACTAAGGCTTTACAATATTTCTTCATATACTCTCACTCTCTCACGCATTATGTCTCTACACTCATTCACCATTCCTACTGTCTATTCCTGTGCAGGATCCTCTGCAGCCAAGACACCGTCCAGGATCTCGTAGATTTCTTCCCTTCCCTGTTTCGTCTGTGCGGAATAAGGTACGATCTGTGTATCCGCTCCGGCCTGCAGGGTGGTGCGGATCAGCTTCACCTGCTTCTGTATCTGACTGCGGTTGATCTTGTCCAGCTTGGTGGCAATGATAATGGGATCGTAGCCATTGCGACGGATCCAGTCATACATGATCCGGTCGTTCTCTGAGGGTGCATGCCGGATATCGATCAGCAGAAATACCAGCTTCAGCTGTTTGGATTTATGCAGATAATCTTCGATCATCTTACCCCACTGGGCTTTCACATGCTCATTGGCCTGTGCATAGCCGTAGCCAGGCAGATCTACAAAGTAGATTTCATCGTTAATGTTGTAATAATTGATGGTCTGTGTCTTGCCCGGCTGGGAACTGGTCCTGGCCAGAGACTTACGGTTCATCAATCCGTTGATCAGAGAGGATTTGCCGACATTACTTTTCCCGGCGAATGCCACTTCGGGATGTATATTCTCCGGAAGCTTGCTGGTAATACCACAGACCGTTTCCAGACTTACATTCTTTATGATCATAAAAATACCTTTTTCTTTCTGCTTTTTTGCACAAAACGCTGCCCTGTGTCACCACAAGGCAGCGCCCAGATTATTTTGCCTTTTTCAGAGAATCTTCGTGTATGGTGAGAGGCTCGCTCTCTCCATCCACAGCAGCCTTAGTGACTACGCATTCCTCGATGGTATCATCGGAAGGAATCTCATACATGGTATCCATCATTACGGATTCCATAATAGAACGCAATCCTCTGGCACCGGTCTTACGTTCCAGTGCTTTGTCTGCGATCGCCTCGATGGCATCCTGCTCAAAGTCTAACTTTACATGATCCATCTGGAACAGCTTCTGGTACTGTTTTACCAGAGCGTTCTTCGGCTCTTGAAGAATACGGATCAGTGCTTCTCTGTCCAGTCCCCGTAAGGATACACAGATAGGCACACGTCCTACGAACTCAGGGATCAGACCGAACTTCACCAGATCATGAGGAGTTACTTCCTGCAGCAGTTCGCTGATATCCTTATCCTCTCTTCTGCCCAGCTCCGTATTGAAACCGATGGCCTTACGATCCAGTCTGGACTCTACGATCTTCTCCAGTCCATCGAAAGCACCGCCGCAGATAAACAGAATGTTGGTGGTATCGATCTGAATCAGCTCCTGATGAGGATGCTTTCTGCCTCCCTGGGGAGGTACGCTTGCCACAGTACCCTCGATGATTTTTAACAGAGCCTGCTGTACACCTTCTCCGGATACATCACGGGTAATGGATACATTCTCGCTCTTTTTCGTGATCTTATCGATCTCGTCAATATATACGATACCGTACTGTGCACGCTCTACATCATAATCTGCCGCCTGGATCAGCTTTAACAGGATGTTCTCCACATCCTCACCTACATAACCCGCTTCGGTCAGTGTGGTGGCATCCGCTATGGCAAACGGTACATTGATGATCTTGGCCAGTGTCTGGGCCAGGTAAGTCTTACCGGAACCGGTAGGGCCTACCATGATAATATTACTCTTTTGCAGCTCCACATCATTCAGATCCTTGGGAGCCGTTACTCTTTTGTAATGATTGTACACCGCAACGGAGAGGACCTTTTTCGCCTCCTCCTGTCCGATGACATATTCATCCAGGAAGTTCTTGATCTCCTTGGGTTTCAGAAGGTTAATGTCGGGACTCGCAGTCTCTTCCACTTCTTCATCTTCCAGTTCTTCCTCCAGGATGTCTGCGCAGATGTCTACGCACTCATCACAGATATATACCCCGGCAGGTCCCGCGATCAGCTTGCGGACCTGACTCTGGGTCTTGTTACAAAATGAACATCTGATGTCATTTCCGGAATTTTTTCCTGCCATTATTATACTCCTGTTATTTTATCTCCTTCCGAAGACGCCGCTTTTGCGTCGTAGGAAACGCGAGCCAAATTTCAGATTTGGCTCTGCGATAAAAACTACTTTGTGCCGTATGCGGCACAAATAGCTGTGTAAAAAATATGCTATCAAGCATATTTTTTACACTATGCCTCGTGGAAGGTGATCACCTTATCGATCAGACCATACTCACAAGCTTCCTCAGCGCTTTTCCAGTTATCTCTCTCGGTGTCTGCGCAGATGGTCTCATAATCCTTGCCGGTGTTCTCAGCCAGCATACGGTTCAACTTCTCCTTGGTGCGGAGGATATGCTTTGCTGCGATCTCAATCTCGGTAGCCTGACCCTGTGTTCCACCCAGTGGCTGATGAATCATAATTTCTGCATTGGGCAGTGCAAAACGCTTGCCCTTGGCACCGCCTGCTAAAAGGAAAGCTCCCATGCTGGCTGCCATACCAATACATACGGTGGACACATCGCACTTGATATATTTCATGGTATCATAAATTGCCATACCTGCAGTAACGCTTCCGCCCGGGCTGTTGATATACAAATGGATATCCTTATCCGGATCCTCTGCTTCCAGGAACAGCAGCTGTGCTACAATGATGCTGGCAGAAGTCTCATTGACTTCCTCTCCCAGAAAAATGATTCTGTCCTTCAACAGTCTGGAATAAATATCATAAG
>OHFB01001137.1_pt1 | contig 11068 bp, 8 predicted proteins | sample 1567461 | NCBI WGS metagenome assembly OHFB01 (sample SAMEA3879566, study PRJEB24766) | human gut metagenome | biome: human-associated habitat; feature: feces | place: USA | collected 1985/1987
TCCTGGTTTTTAAAAAATGTCAGTGAATTATCGGGAGGACAAAAACAGCTTTTAAATCTTGCCTCTGTTATGGCAATGCACCCGAAACTTTTGATATTAGATGAACCGACTTCCCAACTTGACCCGATTGCAGCTTCCGATTTTTTAGAGACGGTTCGGAAAATTAATCGTGATATCGGGACTACTGTGATTTTAACCGAACACCGCTTAGAAGATGTCATTCCATGGGCAGATAAAGTATATGTCATGGATAAAGGAAGGATGATAGCAGACGGAACACCGAATGAAATTGGGGAGCAGTTAAGAACAATGGGACATGATATGTTTCTTTCTATGCCGGCACCGATGCAGATTTATGCCGGAACAAACAGTTCCCTTCGTTGCCCGCTTACCGTTAGTCAGGGACGACGCTGGCTGTCAGAGGAATTAGAGACAAAAGGTATAAAACTAAAAAAAGAAAGAAATCAGGAAGAGACAGCAAAAAAGAAGAATTCTATTTTTGGAAAACTTTCAAGTCTGAAAAAAGAACCGGAAAAAGAAATTCCGGAAATCCGAATCAAAGATGTCTGGTTTCGCTATGAACGGGATTTGCCAGATGTGGTAAAAGGGTTAAGCCTGGACATCAAAAAAGGAGAAATCTTTGCAGTGGTAGGAGGAAACGGAACCGGAAAAAGTACAGCGATGAGTCTGATTGCAAGAATTCGTTTTCCGTACCGTGGTAAAATCTATCTGGAAGGCAAAGAAATCGGAAAATACAGTGATGATGAACTCTATCACGGATTCTTAGGTGTGATGCCGCAAAATCCGCAAAGTCTGTTCGTGAAAAAAACCGTAAGAGAGGATTTATATGAAGTAATAGATGGAAAACGGGAAAGAAAAAGTGAGGCGTATCCAATTGAGATGAAGAAAAAAGATGCAGTTGAGGGAATTGTCTCACTAACAAGATTAGAAGGTCTTTTAGAACGGCACCCCTATGATTTAAGTGGTGGAGAACAGCAGATGTTAGCGATGGGACGTGCATTAATGTCTAAACCAAGGATCATTCTGATGGATGAGCCTTCTATGGGGCTGTCACCGATTTTTGTAGATGAGATTTTTAAGATTATTCAGCAGGTTTCTGCCGCCGGAACGACAGTACTTCTTGTAGAACAGAATGCAAAGAAAGCTCTTTCTATCGCGGATCGCGCCTATGTTCTTGAGACTGGTAAGATCACAATGTCAGGAAATGCAAAAGACCTGCTGGAAGATGAAGCAGTTAAGAAAGCGTATTTAGGAGAATAGGAGGCGATTCAGGTGAGCAGCAATATTGTAATTACAATGGCGAGACAGTATGGAAGCGGTGGAAGATATATTGCAGCTTTGCTTTCAGAAAAAATGGGAGTTCCCTGTTACGACAGTAAATTTTTGCCGAAGGAAGCAGAGAGGCATGGAATCAGTCAGGAAATCATCAATGAATTTAAAGGCAAGACCAGTCTTCTTTATGCAATCGGAGTAATGATGTCAGAAGAATCGCAGGATAAAAAACGCCTGACGATTCCGGAGAAGATGTTTCATGCGCAGAAAGAGACAGTGAAGCGCCTGGCACAGGAAGGTCCATGCATTTTTGTGGGAAGATGTGCAGACCAGATTCTGAAGGATGATAATCAGCTGCTTCGCGTGTATATTTATGCATCTGATATGGAAGACCGTATTAAACGGATTAAGAAAAATAAGCATATTTCTCAGGAGGAAGCACTTGACAGGATTGCATATAAAGACCGTCAGAGAAGAGATTATTATAACTTTTATACAGGACATGAATGGGGAAAAATGGAAAATTATGATATCTGCCTGAATACTTCGGTTTTATCAGAGGAAGAATGCGTGGAACTTCTGATGAAGCTGGCAGAATAGAAATATATTAAATATGACCACAAAGAGATGAGAAAGGACTGCCAGAGCAACATGGTAGTCCTTTCGTTACTGTTCACTGGTAATATTCCGCGAGGTGTTTTTTGCGAGTGAAAGTCACAGTAACATCCTTTCTGGTGAGTATCCGCTGATTACAGTGAGCGTTTCCTTTTGTGCAATAATATGAAGTAGGAAAAATGTGATTTTTTCATAAGAATGCGTCCGCAGGCAGAAACTTTAAAAACCTGAAAGTCTTAAAATTGTATGAAATCGGCAGAGGCTTAGTTGACAAGTTTTCGATACTCTGCAATAATAGGGAATTGAAAAAATGACATTGTTAAAAAGAAAAAAGATATTCCATATAGCAGGAGGGAATATATTATGAAGAAACGTTATTTAATACTGGCAGGTCTGTTGGTAATGACAGTGGCAGCTGCCGGATGTGGTAAGAAAAAGACAACAGAGACAGCACCTGTAGAGGTAACAGCTACCCCGACTCCTGAAGTAACCAAGGCAGTCGATATGGTGGATATGCAGCAGACAGCAGATGAAGACATAAAGAATGTAATGGGGGAGAAAACTTCCACAGCATCTAAGATTGTGTTTGTAAATAATACAGGGGATGACATCCAGTCACTCTATATCCGGACTCATGTGGATGAAGACAGTGAGGATTATGATGCAGACGAGGATGGAGGATGGGGAGATGATCTCATCAATGGAATGTTTACCCTGACAGATAAGGACAAGGCACTATATTATATGCAGACTGCAAATACACAGACATCAGGTACACAGACATCAGGTACACAGACATCAGATACACAGACATCAGGTACACAGACATCAGATACGCAGACAACATCCAACAAGAGTATTGCATATACTTATGAGGACACGAATGAATGCTTTTTCCGCGATATTCCGCTTGGAACAATTTCGCAGATTACGTTATGTATGGATGGCACAGATGATGATGCGATCCCATATGCAAAATATCTGACAGGTACATCAACAAAAGAAGTATCCACGCTTGATGCGGTAAAGGAACGTCTTGGAATTACAGATGACAGTGAGTCTGAATCAGATTCCACAGACGACAGTGATAAGAATTCTGCAGATGATTCTGATTCCACAGATAGTAACAACAGTTCTGATCAGAATAATAACAGTGGCAATGGAACCGGGGATAGTTCAGATGATCCGGGCAATGGAGGAAACTCAGACGATCCGGGTACTAATGATGATCCGGGCAGTAACGATGATCCGGGAAATGGCGGCGATATGATTTCCACAGCAGAACAGTATATCGGTCAGTCTCTGGATGCACTGGAAGGCGCATGCGGTTCTCCACAGGGCAGCAGCTATGAGGATGATCCTGAGACAGGTAAAACAGGATTCCATTATTACAGCAATTTCACAGTTTCTACAACAGTTGATGAAAATGGTAATGAAATTGTTGCCGGAATATGGTAGAATAGAACTACGAATGTAACAGAGGAGGTATTCCGATCCTCTGTTACCTGCGATAAAATTAATTTCAGGAGACAGTTACTATGAAACGTGTATTATTAAAATTAAGCGGTGAAGCCCTTGCCGGTGAGAAGAAGACCGGATTTGACGAGGCGACTGTTATTGAAGTTGCAAAGCAGATCAGGACAATTGCTGAGGAAGGACTGGAAATCGGCATCGTGATCGGCGGAGGTAATTTCTGGAGAGGACGCACCAGTGAGACTATCGACAGGAATAAGGCTGATCAGATTGGTATGCTTGCAACAGTTATGAACTGTATTTATGTATCTGATATCTGCAGATACCTTGGATTAAAGACAGAAATCTTTACACCATTTGTATGCGGTGCATTTACAAGCCTTTACTCTAAGGATGCAGTGGAAGCAAGCTTTGCACAGGGCAAGATCGTATTCTTTGCAGGCGGTACAGGACATCCTTACTTCTCCACAGATACAGCCACTGTACTTCGCGCAGTAGAAATCGAAGCAGAAGCAATCCTTCTTGCAAAAGCTGTTGACGGAATTTATGACAGTGATCCGAAGACAAACCCGAATGCAGTAAAATATGATGAAATTTCCATTGAAGAAGTAGTTGCAAAGAAACTGGCAGCTATGGATCTGACAGCATCGATCATGTGTATGGAACAGAAGATGCCGATGCTGGTATTTGCACTGGATGAAAAAGACAGCATCATCAATGCAGTACATGGCAAATTTGTCGGAACTAAGGTTACTGTATAAGTAAGGCTTATAAGTCAGTTTACAGAGAAAGTGTAATATAAAAACTATAAAAAGAGGGAGACGAACCTAATGGATGAGAGAATTCAGAAATATGAACAGAAGATGAAAAAGACATTGGCAAGCCTTGAGAGCGAACTGGTTACAATTCGTGCAGGACGTGCGAACCCGCATATCCTTGACAAACTCGCCGTAGATTATTACGGAGCTCCGACACCTCTTCAGCAGGTGGCAAATATCACTGTCCCGGAAGCTCGTATGATCCAGATCCAGCCATGGGAAAGCAGCCTGATCAAAGGAATTGAGAAAGCAATCCTTACCTCTGACCTTGGATTAAATCCAAGCAACGATGGTAAAGTAATCCGCCTTGTATTCCCGGAACTTACAGAGGAACGCCGTAAGGAACTGGTTAAAGATGTCAAGAAAAAAGGCGAAGCAGCCAAAGTAGCAGTCCGCAACATTCGTCGTGATGCAAATGATGCATTTAAGAAACTTGCAAAACAGGATGTATCTGAGGATGAGATTAAAGAACTTGAGGAGAAAATCCAGAAGAGCACAGATAAATATATCAAAGAAGTTGATGCGGCAGTGGATGCAAAGAGCAAAGAAATCATGACCGTATAAGGGAAACGAAAAGGAGAGCTCCATGAATGCGGGCTCTCTTTTTATCTGAATGAGATAATGGACCGGAAACTGCGGTTCATTATGATGAGACAGTAAGGTTAAAGGAATAACAGGATAAGAAAAGGAAACAAGAGTATGAATGTACCAAATCATATTGCCATTATTCTGGATGGTAATGGACGCTGGGCGAAGGCAAAGGGAATGCCCAGAAGCTACGGACATGTGAAGGGCTGTGCAAATCTGGAAACAGTCTGTGACTATATGAAGGAGCTGGGAGTTAAATATGTGACTGTATATGCTTTTTCCACAGAGAACTGGAAACGTTCCAAAGATGAGGTGGACGGTCTGATGAAACTGTTCCGAAGTTATCTGAAAAAATGTATTAAACTGGCAGATAAGAACAAAATGCGTGTCCGGGTGATCGGAGAGGTTTCGGCATTTGATCAGGATATTCAGGAAAGTATTGCACGTCTGGAACAATATTCTCAGAAATATGATGAAATCTATTTCCAGATTGCATTAAACTACGGCAGCAGAGATGAGATCATAAGAGGTATCCGCAAACTTGCTCAGGATGCTGCAGATGGAAAAGTAAAGCCGGAAGAAATTGATGAGCATGTTTTTGACAATTACCTGGATACGGCAGGAATCCCTAATCCGGATCTGATGATCCGCACAAGCGGTGAATTGAGACTTTCCAATTTTCTGTTATGGCAGATGGCTTATACAGAATTTTATTTCACAGATGTGGCATGGCCGGATTTTAATAAAGCAGAGTTGATTAAGGCTATTGAGAAATATAATCAGAGAGACAGAAGATACGGCGGAGTTAAGGAGGAGTAAAGAATGTTTAAGACAAGACTCTTAAGCGGAATCCTGCTTGTGATTATTGCGCTTGCTACTATCATCAGCGGTGATTATGTGCTGTTTTTCACACTTCTTGCGGTTTCTCTCATTGGAATGAGAGAATTGTACAGAGCAATGAAGGTGCAGGATGAGAAGATAAATCTGCTGGCAGCAGCAGGCTATTTAGGCGCAGTATTATATTATCTGGCAGTACTGCTTGATTTTGAGAGGTATGGAGTGCTGGCAATCATTTTCGGACTTGTGCTGCTCATGTTTGTATACGTGTTCACTTATCCAACCTATGAGGCAGGGCAGGTAATGCCTGCACTGTTTGGTATTGTGTATGTGGCAGTTATGCTGTCGTTTATTTATCTTACCAGAGAGCTTCCCGGTGGAAAGTTCCACGTATGGCTGATCTTTCTGTGCTCATGGGGATGTGATACCTGCGCATATTGTGTGGGAATGCTGATCGGTAAACATAAAATGGCACCTGTCCTCAGCCCTAAGAAATCTGTGGAGGGAGCTGTGGGTGGTGTGGCAGGAGCTGCACTTCTTGGTGTGATCTATGCAGCAGCCACTCAGGGACCGATGCTGGAATATGCTGTGATCTGTGCAATCGGAGCGCTGATCTCCATGGTAGGCGATCTGGCTGCATCTGCGATCAAGAGAAATCAGGGGATTAAAGATTATGGAAAATTAATTCCGGGACATGGAGGAATCCTTGACAGATTCGACAGTGTGATCTTCACAGCACCGGTTATTTATTTCCTTTCTCTTGTGATGATTGAGATCTAGAGCGTGTCTGAAAAATCATTCCCGCAATCTGCACGCCCCACTTTGCGGGATATTTCACCCGAATTCAGTTGCCGTAGCCCGCTACGGCGCCCTCATCCGGGCAAAATATCCCACAAATTGTGACGCACATCTTGCAGAAAGCCTTTTTCAGACGCGCTCTAACGGAGCATATATTCTTCTGATATACATGTTTACAGTATTTTCTGATATGAGAACTGTCAGGTCAGAAGTAATTTTATAAAATTGTTGTATAAGTATTGAAATGAGGTACAATATGAAAAAAGTAGCAGTCTTAGGTTCTACAGGTTCGATCGGAACACAGACACTGGATGTGGTACGTGCAAATGATGACCTGGAAGTAGTTGGTCTTGCAGCAGGCAGCAATGTAGAAATGCTGGAGAAGCAGATACGTGAATTTCATCCCAGACTTGTTGCAGTCTGGAAAGAAGAGGCAGCCAGAGATCTGGCAGTACGTGTGCAGGATCTGGATGTAAAAATCGTAAGCCAGATGGGTGGTCTTATCGAACTTGCCAGAATGGAGGAATCAGACATTCTGGTGACCGCTATCGTAGGAATGATAGGAATCAGACCAACTATGGAAGCAATCCTTGCAGGTAAGGATATTGCTCTGGCAAATAAGGAAACACTGGTAACAGCCGGACATTTGATCATGCCGCTGGCAAAGCAGTTCGGTGTGCAGATCCTGCCTGTAGACAGCGAGCACAGTGCTATTTTCCAGGCACTTCATGGAGAGAAAAGAGAGCAGATACATAAACTGCTCATCACTGCATCCGGCGGTCCTTTCCGCGGAAAGAAAACAGCAGATCTGGAGAAGGTGACTCTGGAGGATACGCTGAAGCATCCGAACTGGGTAATGGGACAGAAGATTACAGTAGATTCTGCAACTCTGGTAAATAAAGGTCTGGAAGTTATGGAAGCCAGATGGCTTTTTGATGTAGATCTGGATCATATTCAGGTTGTGGTTCAGCCGCAGAGTATTATCCACTCTATGGTGGAATTCGAGGACGGTGCAGTGATGGCACAGCTTGGAACACCGGATATGAGACTTCCGATACAGTATGCATTATGCTACCCGGACAGAAGATTTTTAAAAGGCGACAGACTGGATTTTCATATGTTGAAGCAGATCACCTTTGAGGAGCCGGACAGGAAAACTTTTAAAGGTCTTCCAATGGCGGTGGAAGCGGCAAGGGCAGGCGGCAGTATGCCAACCGTTTTTAATGCTGCAAATGAGCTGGCAGTCCGCAAATTCCTTCAGAAAAAAATCAGCTTTCTGGATATTTACGAGATTATCGGGCAGTCTATGAGCAGACATACAGCAGTAAAGGATCCGGACCTGGATCAGATTCTGGAGATTGAGAAAGAAACTTATCGTTGGATTGAAAGCAGGTGGTAGATTGAAAATTATTATTGCAATTGTCATATTCAGTGCAATCATTCTCTTTCATGAGCTGGGACATTTTCTTTTTGCAAAGCTGAATAAGATCGTGGTCACAGAATTCTCTTTGGGAATGGGACCAAGACTTTACAGTTTTGAGAAAGGAGATACCAGATATTCACTGAAACTTCTTCCTATCGGTGGCTCCTGTGCCATGCTGGGGGAGGATACGGACATAGAGAATGAACCGGGAACTTTTAACAGTGCGTCTGTGTGGGGCAGGATTTCTGTAGTTGCCGCAGGACCGGTATTTAACTTTATCATGGCATTTGTATTGTCTGTGATCATTGTAGGTGCTGTAGGATATGAACCATCCAGAGTTCTTTCCGTAAAGGAAGGTTCTGCGGCTGAGGCGGCAGGACTGAAAGAGGGAGATATTATTACCGGTTATCAGGGATATCACATTGATCTGGGAAAAGATCTCTATGTATATTCCTATCTGAACCAGCTGAAAGAGGGAGATACCATTAACCTGACTGTTAAGCGTGATGGAAAGAAGATGGACATTTCCTATAAGTCGGATACAAATGTGAGATACCTTCTGGGCTGCAATTTCAACGGGGATGATACTTCTGCCATGACAGTGGAATCTGTAATGGATGGAATGCCGTTGCAGGAAGCAGGGATTCAGCAGGGAGATGTGATCACATCCATTAATGGAGTGAAGATTACAAATGCAGCAGATTACCAGAAATATATTCAGGAGAATCCGCTGACAGAAAAGTCTGTAAAGATTACCTATTCCAGGGACGGACAGGAATATGATATTACGGTTACACCAAAAGAATACCGTACGGCAGAATCAGGATTTACCTACAATATGTATTCTGAAAAAGCAAAAGGGCTGAATGTAGTCAAATATGGTGCCGTAGAAGTAAAATATATGGTACGTACAACGATTCTCAGCCTGAAAGAGCTGGTCAGCGGAAAGCTTGGAATGAAAGATCTGAGTGGTCCGGTCGGAATTGTGGATGCAATCGGAACTACGTATGAGGAAAGCAAAAGCGAAGGAACCATGATCCTGTGGATGAATATGCTTAATCTGGCAGTTCTGCTCTCTGCAAACCTTGGAGTTATGAACCTCCTTCCGTTTCCGGCACTGGACGGTGGACGGCTGGTATTCCTTGTCATAGAGGCAATCCGCAGAAAACCGATTAACAGACAGGTGGAGGGCGGCATCCATTTCGCAGGGCTGATGCTGTTGATGGCGCTGATGGTATTTGTTATGTATAATGATATTGTTAAGCTGATCTGATCATCTGGCATACCAGTGTGGGTTTGAAAAAATCTCCCATAAAATGTGACGCATATCTTGCGTAAAGCATTTTTTAAACACACTTTAGAACCAATGTAATGTATATGATTAAAAAGACAGATATCTTGAAAGAAAATAGAGAGTCTGTCTTTTTTTGACGAAAATTTGACGATTTATCTGGATTTTCACAGTTCGATTTGATATATTAAAATTGTCCTGAAGGTTTAAGCGACAGATATATGTATTACACAAATCTGTTACAGAGGATTAACAGTGAAAGTATTTTGACCGCAGTTTCGGGAAAGTGTGTGTATAATGTAACCCAACAAAAGACAAACAGAAAAATGTGGGGTGAAAGGAGATGTTTATGAGAAAGAAAAATGAAATCACTGAGTATGTAGCTGCTGCTCTTATATTTGTGTGTGCGGTAGCAGTAAGTCTGGGCATATTTCTGGTATGCACGCAGAATTCTATTGAGCGTAACTCGCAGAAAGTAATTAAGACGAATGTTTCCAGACAGAGTGAACATATTAAAGCAATTTTGGATATTCATTATGGATATCTGAGGGGTATAGCAAAAGAGATTGGAAAATCCGAAGAACTTGTGTCGGATGAAAATATGGAAATGTTAATATCACTTGAAGAGGAAACTGCTTTAGAGCGTACAGCACTGATTGAAGCAGATGGTACGGCTCATTATGATAACGGAGCAGAGAAGAATGTATCTTCGAGGAGATATTTTAAGGAAGGAATGGAGGGAAAAGAAACACTAAGCGATCCACTGGAGAGCAGCGTAGATAAAGAAACCCGTGTAATTCTGGGCGTACCGGTCTGGAAAAACGGAAAAGTGATAGGAGTTCTGGGTGGTTCTTATAACGTAACTGCATTAAGCCGTATGCTGTTTAACGATTTCTTTGAAGATGTAGGATATACACTGATTACTACCAGTGATGGTGAGATTATTGCGTATGATGGTGATTTTGCCTATCATGAGATTGAATATGGCGATAACTTCTTTGAATTTTATGATGATCAGACACTTATTTTTGATTCGTCCCTGACAGAAGTGAAAAAAGATTTTACAGTGGGTGCCGATGGACTGATGAAAATAAGAATTGGAAATGATTATAATTCAGACCGTTATCTAGCCTATACAGATATGGGATTGAATGACTGGATGATTTGTTATGTTATCCCTGTTTCTGAAGCGCAGAAATCTTATAACTTTGTACGAAAATATGAACTGATTTTTACAATCGGGTTTTGTGTTATGGTAAGCATGTTGTTCCTTTGGGGATTTGTTAAGAACAGATCAAAGGATAAACAGCTTATTCAGGCAGCCGAGACAGATGCACTGACCAGCGCGTACAATAAGAGAAGTACAGAAGAACGGATCCATAATGTTCTGCAGGAACACCCGCAGGAACCGGGAACTTTTGTGATCATGGATGTGGATCATTTTAAGGAAGTAAATGATATATATGGACACATTACAGGGGACAAAGTCCTGCACAAATTTGGTGAAGTGCTTCATGAGCATTTTCGTGAAGGAGACATTGTCGGCAGGATCGGTGGTGATGAATTTGTAGTATTTATGAGAAAAACGGACAGCAGAGAAGTGGCTGTTTCCAGAATCGAAAGTCTGATAAAAAAGGTTGAAGAATTATCGTTTACGGAAATGAATGGAAAGAATATTACCATTAGTGCCGGAATGGCATTTGCTCCGGAACATGGAACAGGATATCTTGATCTGTATAAAAATGCAGATACTGCACTATATAAGACAAAACAGAATGGCAGAGATGGGTATAATATTTACGAAGAAGAAAAAAGATAAAGATAAACCAAGAGAATCCGTACTTGCCAGGCTCCGGCTCAATCAGAAGAAAGTTGCAAAACAAGGGAAGAAACAGACACAGCAGAAAGCGATGGCGGAGGATATGGAGAGGA
>OHFB01001149.1_pt1 | contig 10980 bp, 10 predicted proteins | sample 1567461 | NCBI WGS metagenome assembly OHFB01 (sample SAMEA3879566, study PRJEB24766) | human gut metagenome | biome: human-associated habitat; feature: feces | place: USA | collected 1985/1987
TGATCGATGATTCTGGGATCTGCGATCAGGAAACCGGATACATCCGTCCAGTTCTCATAGAGATCGGCGTCAGCCGCTGCCGCAACTATTGAACCTGTTATATCCGAACCGCCGCGAGAAAATGTGCGGATAGTATCATTGGGCATCGAACCGTAGAAGCCGGGAATGACTGCGTACTCAGTATAGCTCAGGCGCTCGCGCAGAATGGGTATCGTGCGCTTTGCGTCGTATTTGCCGCTCTCGTCGAAGAATATAACATCGGCGGCATCTATAAACGCGAAGCCGAGCAGCTTTGCAACTATCTTGCCGTTGAGATACTCGCCTCTCGATGCGGCATAGTCGCGGCCGGCGCGTCCGATGAAATTGAGGCGTATATGCTCAAAATCATCTTCGAGAGACATATCGAGCCCGAGTCCGGAAATTATATCATTGTAGCGGTTCTTTATCTTCTGGAATATCTCTTCAAAATCGCCGCCTCTCGATGCGGAATCGTAGCAGGCATAGAACATATCGGTAACTTTTGTATCTCCGCTGAAACGCTTGCCGGGCGCAGAAGGCACGACATAGCGGCGGTCGGGATCTGATCTGATTATGTCGGCGACTTTGAGAAACTGCTTCGCCTCTGCGAGCGAAGTTCCGCCGAACTTGACGACTTTTGTCATAAGGCTCTCCCCTTTTAAAATTGAAGATACTTTATTATACTAAAATGCCGATGAATTGTTACTCTCAAAAAGAAAAATAACCATATCCGCGTCGATTTCGGAACAAAAGACAAAAAAAGACAGGCTTTCGCGGCATTTATCTGCAGTTTTGAGGTCAATTCAGCCGTTTTAGTGAATAGGATATAGACACCCACACAAATTACAAATCCATAACAGAGTGTAACAGTAGGTTACAGTTTGCGCGCTTTTGTTGCAAAGTTCGACATTTTATACTATAATATCAGTTGTTCGTAAGTTTTTACGGAAAGGAAAAACGATATGAAAAAATTATTTCGCCGTCTCGCGGCTCTGATGTGCACCGTGCTATTTATTTTCGGCGCGGCGGGCTGTGCGGTCAAAAGCGATAAACAGAAAGAGGAGCTGAGTCTCAAGTTCCAGCACACCGCCCAGGACAGGGAGGTCGGCGAGACACAGTCGATGATAACATACGAAAATCACTACGCCTATGGCATTCACTACCCCGCGATAGGCGTTGAGGCGATAGACAGCCGGATAAAAGCGGCGGCGCAGGAGATAGCCGACGGGTTTGTCAAAGAAGTGCCGAACTCGAAGCCCAAGGGCGAGCTGCCGACGCTGAGCGCCGACTACAAGAGCTATCTTGTGACGGACAACGGCAAGAACAAATATGTCAGCATCGTGTTCGAGATAAAGACCGACATTCCAGACAAGAGCATCAAGACGGACAGCATAGAGACGCTCGTCTTTGATATACCCTCCGGCAAGCAGCTGAGCGCGGACGATATTTTTGCCGACGGCTACGAGAAAATCGCCAGCACGCGGGTTGTATCCTATTTCACCGCCAACCGCCTGTTCAACGCGGGCGTAGGCTCGGATAAGTTCAAGCAAAACACCTCTGTCGATAAAAAGAACTTCACAAAATTCTCGATAAGCTCCGATAGCTTAACATTCTATTTTGACTCCGGCGTTCTCTTCGACGAAGACAAAGGCTGCGTTGAAGCTGTATTCCAGCTCAATGATATAAAGCCGATTTTTTCGACCGAAGTTGCAAAGGTTCTGCTCGGCGCAGAGGCAGTCACAGAAACCACACAGCAAGGTTCAGCCAAGCCCGAGAGCACAACGCAGCACAAAAAGCCGAATCTCCCCGCGGGGGTCAAATATATCGCGTTCACATTTGACGACGGTCCGAGCAAGATCGCAACCAACCGAATCCTCGACACGCTCCAGAAATACAACGGCAAGGCGACGTTCTTCGTCCTCGGCACGCGCGTCGGAAGCTACTCTGCAGAGGTCAAGCGCGCCTACTCGATGGGATGCGAAATAGGCAGCCACTCATGGAGCCACGCAAATCTCAGAAAGATAAGCGCGCAGGAGCGCAAGCAAGAGATAAACAAGACGAACGCCATAGTCAAAGAGGTCATCGGCGTTGAGCCGACTCTGTTCAGAGTGCCATACGGCGACTACAAGGGAATTCAGAAGGACTTCGACCTCCCGCTCATCCAGTGGTGCATTGACACCGAGGACTGGAAATATAAGGACAGGCAGGGGTCCGGCAGAACTCAGGCTCAGCGTAACGCGGACATGCAGAAGATAATTTCCTCCGTTGTCGACCACGCGACCGGAGGCGAGATAGTCCTCATGCACGATCTCTACGACATGACCGCCGACGCATTCGAGCAGATAGCCGCCGAGCTGCACGCCGAGGGATTTGAATTCGTCACCGTCCACGAGCTCTACAGCATCTACGGCAAGACGCTCGAACCCGGAAAAGTCTACTTCTCGCCCAAGCAGTAACTAAAGCAAAAAAATTCAAAGCCAAGCTGTGTTTTGCAGCTTGGCTTTTTGGTTTGGGGTTATTATAGATTGAGATTTACAGCATCGGCGCACTTGTCATTGGCGGAATCTGTAACGCCCCTGCTTTCTCAATCACATAAACGTAAAAACAGCCGCAGCAGTTTAAATTGTTGCGGCTGCATGATTACAATTTTCATTTCTCACAGCACATAGAGCACTATGCAGAAGAAGTGCGCGAGGCTGCCGAGGATGACGAATATATGGAAAACCGAGTGCATATATCGATGCTTTATTCCGAGCCCGTAGAGTATCGCGCCGAATGTGTAGAGCAGACCGCCTGCGACGAGCAGGAGAAATCCGCCGAGCCCCAGCGCGTGATATGTCGGCACGACGGCGAAGATTATGCACCAGCCCATGCCCATATAGCATATCATCGAGAATACGCGGAATTTTTTGAGGTCTATCGCCGTGAGCGTTATCGCCACCGCCGCGAGAGCCCAGACGATTCCGAATACCGTCCAACCGACTGCTCTGTTGACTTTAGTCAGTCCGCAGACCGCGATCGGCGTGTATGTTCCGACTATCAGAAAATATACCGTACAGTGGTCGATGACCTGCAGGACTTTCTTTGCGTAGCTGCGCGGCACGCCGTGATAGACGCTCGACATGGTGTAGAGCATTATCATCGACAGCCCGTAGACTATCGAGGTTATGACTCCCGATATGCTCCCGTGGAGCGCCGCGACCGTCACGCAGGCGACGAGTATGACTACCGCCAGTCCTCCGCCGACTATGTGCGTGACCATGTTGAATATCTCTTCTCCCCGTGTGTAGTCGGGTAGTTGCCTGTCTTTCAGCTGTGTTCTTTTCATAAAAACTGTCCTCCGAGTACAAAAATGTACTTTAGTACAATTATATCACCCAAAGTCCATTTTTATACCCGTAGAGGAATCAAAACTTAAATTTTCTGTGAATTATCCGACATTTTTGCAACTCATGATGCAATTCCGGCTTTCTTCAGATTTTCGAGATGTTCCTCATATGTGTCGGCATAGTAGTATTTTGCACTCGAGTCGTGGCAAAAATAGAGATAAGATACATCCGCCGGATCGAGTGCCGCATTTATCGTCCGCGCGCCGGGGTTGCATATCGGGCCTGCGGGCAGACCCTTGCATTTGTACATATTATACAGGCTGTTGTAGCGGTTGACGTCGCCGGAGATATAGGGTTTGACGCTGCGTTCGATATAGTAGATGCCCGAGTCCATCTGCAGCTGCATACCCGCCTTGAGGCGGTTGTATATGACGGCGGCTATATTTCTGACTTCGTTGGGGTTCGCGCCCTCTTTTTCGATTATCGACGCGACGGTCAGCACCTGATCCATCGAATAGCCCATGGATTTTGCCTTTGCCCTGTCGGCAGAGGTTATGTATTTTTCGCCCACGCGCAGGAAACGCCCTATCGCGTCCTGCGGCTTCTCGTTTTTATAGAAGTCGTAGGTATTCGGAAAGAGGTAGCCCTCGAGCTTGAACGCCCTTGTGTTTGCCGGCCTTGCGGCTATAAGCGGATAGTAGCTGTAGTCGTAGCTCTCGGCGGTCTTCATCAAATCGTTAAACGAGCACACGCCGTTTGACTCTAACTTTTTGAATATCTGAGTCAGAGTCATGCCCTCGGTTATCGTGACGCGCACGGTTTCGCGCTGACCCGAGCCGCCGTCCGGGCTTTCCGGCTCCCGAGCATTGTCTCCGCCCGCCGCGGGTTGATTTTCCGTCTCACCATTTTGTGCGAGCGTGCCGCCGTCGTTTGAAATAACGGTCTTTGCCGTTGTGCCGTCGGCGGATATAACAGTGACCTGCGTGTCCGACTCCGCGCCTGAGGTAGTCTCGTCATCGGCATTCTTCGAGCACGCCGCGCAGGACATTGCGAGCAGCAGCGCAAGAGCCGCGCAGAATATATTTCTGAGCTTTTTCATTTCAACATCTCCTATATAGGTTTCGACAAGATTATAGTATATCCGTCGGGTGTTGTCAAACCGCGCGGTAAGTGCTATAATACGGCGGTATGTGTCTTTTGGGGGAATGAAAATGTTGGTACGCGACAAGAAATTTTACCGCGACTTCTTCACGATGACCATGACGATAGCGCTCCAGAATCTCATCGTCTACGGCGTCAATCTCGCGGATAATATCATGCTCGGAGCTTACAGCGAGACGGCGCTCAGCGGCGTTGCGATAGCGAATCAGGTGCAGTTTCTTCTGCAGATGGTCGTCACGGGCACCGCGTCCGGAATGGGCGTTATCATCTCGCAGTACTGGGGCAAACGTCAAACCGAGCCGATAAAGCGCGTGTTCGCGGTCGGCTTCTGGATAAGCTTATTGCTCAGCGCGATTATGTCCGCGATAGTCTGGTTCGTGCCCTATGGGGTCATGGGACTGCTGACAAACGAGCAGAGCATCATCCCGGCTGGCGTGGAATACCTGAAAATAATGGTATTTTCATATCTGATGTTCTCGATTTCAAACTCTCTGCTCGGAGTCATGCGCAGCGTCGAAACGGTAAGAATAGGCTTCTACATCTCGCTCTCGACCCTGCTTATAAATATCTGCCTTAACTATACTCTCATCTACGGTCACTTCGGCGCGCCCGAGCTTGGAGTGAAGGGCGCTGCATATGCGACGCTAACTTCGAGGGCAGTCGAGTTTATCGCGAGCATAATCTATTGCAGATTCATCGACAAGAAGCTCAAGCTCAGAATCAAAGATGTCTTCGCGCTCGAGCGCAGTTATATAGCCGACTTCATGAAATCGGGCGTGCCGCTTCTGCTCTCGAATGTCTCTTGGGGCGTTGCGATGTCCGTTCAGGCGGCTATACTCGGCAGGCTCGGAGCCTCCGGCATCGCGGCGTCAAGCATAGCGCAGACGCTGTTCCAGTGCACCTCGGTCATTGCCTATGCGACGGGTGACGCGGCGCGCGTCATGACGGGCATGGCTGTCGGCGAGGGAGACATGAAAAAGGTCAAGAGCGGCGCAAAGACCATGCAGCTGATGTTCCTCATTATCGGTGTGCTGACTTCATTTGTGCTGTTCCTTGTCCGAAAGCCGATAATCTCGGTCTATAACGCCTCGGTTGAGACGGCGGAGCTTGCAAATATATTCGTGCTAATCCTCTGTGTCACGGCGATAGGCACAGCGTATGAAATGCCGTGCCTCACGGGCATAGTCTCGGGCGGCGGAGATACGAATTTCGTCTTTTTCAACGATATCGTATTCATGTGGTGCATCGTGCTCCCGCTCTCCGCGCTCTCGGCGTTTTATTTCAAGTTCCCGCCCGCGGTTACCTTCGCCCTGCTCAAGGCGGATCAGATACTCAAATGCTTCGTGGCGATAGTCAAAGTCAACCGCTTCAAGTGGGTCAGAGTATTGACAAGATAAAATCAGCCATATATTCAGCAGGTGTACATAAAACAGTAAAACCGACCTATGATTTATAGGTCGGTTTTATATCTCGTTCAGCGTCTTTGCTATTCCGTCCGCTATCGCCTCGGCGTAAGCATCGAGGTTGTCGTCAAACAGGCGGTTGTCGCCGTCGTCGGTTATGAAGCCGATCTCGGCGAGGCAGCTCGGCATATTCGTGCGGCTATTGACGAAATAGTTCTCTCCATCCTCGCGCGCGAAGCCGGACTTAACGCCCCTGTTTTCGGATATCCCGGCGGTGGCGAGCGCGTCACAGATGTTCTGCGCGAGCGCGGTATCCTTGGGCGGCGAGTCCGAATGAATCCATATTTCAACGCCGTGCGCATTCTCTGCGCTGTTGCGGTGAAGCGCAACAAAGAGCTTCGCCTGACGGACATTCGCTTTCCTGCACCGCCCGGCGAGGGAGATAAAAGTATCGTCGTCGCGCGTCATGCAGACCTTGACCCCGCGCGCTTCCAGCTCTTTTTCTACCGCCAGCGCAAGCTCGAGATTGTCGTCCTTTTCGAGCCTGCCCTCATATTGAGCGCCGGAGTCGTCCCCGCCGTGACCGGGGTCGAGGCAGATGTCAACACGCATGCTGTCCAGAACTATTCCCGCCGTCAGAGCCACCGCGGCGGCAATGACAAGGCAGATGATGAGAATTCTTTTTGCCGTTCGTTTTTTCATATGTCAGCAGTCAACCACCTCTGAGCCGAAAGGCATGAATGCGAGCTTTGCGAATTTGAAATACTGAAGTCCGAGCGGAATGCCGATTATTGTGCAGCAGCAGACAACACCCATCGCGGCGCAGTAGACTGCGTTCTCCCAGCCGAGCAGGATTATCCATAAAATATTGGCAATGAAGCTCGGCGCGCCGCCGCCGAATCTTATATCCTTGCCGAACGGAGCCGCAGACAGACGCGCGAATTTGAAGCACTGCTTGCCGAGCGGTATGCCCACGACCGTGACGCAGCATATGAGACCGCTCATCAGCCACATCAGCGCCGCAAGAAATCCGCCGCAGATAAACCAGACAATGTTGCCGATTGTTTTCATCTTTTATATATTCCTTTCCGCGGAGATATATCCCCACATTCTGATAATAGCAACAAATTGTTGCGGAAAAATGACCCAAAATATAATTTTTTTGCGCCCCTGTTCGTCCGCGCATTTTTATAGTATAATATATGTGTCAAAAATGTGCATCAAAAGGCAGGTGAGAGAATGAACCCGAAAATCAAGGAGCTTCGCAAAAAGGCGATGCAGCTTCCGTTGACCCCCGGCGTCTATCTGATGAAAAACAGCAGCTCGGAGATAATATATGTCGGCAAGGCGAAGGCACTCAAAAACCGAGTCAGCCAGTATTTCGGCTCCGAGCATAATCATACGGTAAAAGTGCGCAAAATGGTCGAAAACGTCGATGATTTCGATGTCATTCTCACCGACAGCGAGTTTGAAGCCCTCGTGCTTGAATGCAGCCTTATAAAGCAGCATTCCCCGAAGTATAATATTCTCTTAAAAGACGACAAGGGCTATTCATATATAAAAGTCACGCCCGGCAAGTGGCGCAACATATATGCCGTGCTCCAGCGCGAAGATGACGGTGCAAAGTATATCGGCCCTTATATGAGCTCGTTCGCCGCGCGCAATACCGTTGACGAGGCTAAAAAAATATTCCGCCTGCCGCAGTGCAACAAAGTGTTCCCGCGCGACTTTGGGAAGAGCCGCCCGTGTCTCAATTTCTTTATCGGCCAGTGCAGCGGCGTGTGCAGCGGCAAGGTGCCGTTTTCGCAGTATAACGAAGCGGTCGAGGACGCTCTCGCGTTTATAAAAGAGGGCGGAACCGCCGCGCTCGCGGATCTTCAGAAGCGCATGGAGGACGCGGCGGAAAACCTCGAATTTGAAAAGGCGGCGCGCCTGCGCGACAGAATAGCCGCGATAAAACGTCTCGGCGGCAAGCAGAAAGTTATGTCCGCCGATGTCAGGGAGCAGGATGTCTTTGCCCTCGTCACGGGCGCGGCGTCGTCCGGCAAAGTGCTCCGCTTTGCGGACGGCAGGCTCTATGACAGCGAGAATTTCATAACCGATGTGCCCGAGGATACGGCGGAGACGCTCGCCGAGCTTATCCGCAGCTTCTATATGATAAGAGATTTTGTCCCGCGCCGCGTGTCGGTCGACGGCGAGGTTGCCGACAGTGAGCTGCTTGAACGGTGGCTGAGCGAAAAAAAGGGCAAAAAAGTCATAATATCCCACAGCACCGCGGGCGAGCAAAAGAAGCTTTTCGAGATGTGCCGCTCGAATGCCGCGCAGTATCTCACTCCGCTGACCGGCACCGCCGGCAGAAAGACCGCCGCGCTCGACGAGCTTGCGGGTATGCTTGGACTGCCAGCCGCGCCGGAATTTATCGAATCATATGATATCTCGCACACCGCCGGAAGCGACAATGTCGCGGGCATGATAGTTTTCCGGAACGGCGAGCCCTACAGGCGCGGCTACCGCCGATTCATGATAAAAGGCTTTACCGGCCAGGACGATTACGCCTCCATGGCGGAGGTGCTCGACAGAAGATTCACGAGATACGAGGAAGAAAAAGAGAGCGGCGAGGGCTTCGGCCGCCTGCCCGATCTTATTCTGCTCGACGGCGGCAAGGGACAGGTTTCGGCAGTCGAGCCGATACTCAAAAAGCACGGGCTTGAAAACATCCCGCTTTTCGGCATGGTCAAGGACGGCAGCCACCGCACGCGCGCGATAGCGAAATCCGGCGGCGAGATAGCGTTCACTTCAAAACGCCGCGCGTTCACTCTCGTTGCGGAAATACAGGAGGAAGTTCACCGCTTCGCCGTGACCTATCACAGGCAGAAGCACAAGGCTTCCGCGCTCTCGAGTACATTGACGGATATCCCCGGTGTCGGACCGTCGCGGGCAAAGTCGCTCCTGCGGCATTTCAAGACCGTGACCGCCATAAAAAATGCTAGTGTTGACGAGCTCAAAAATGTGTCGGGTATCTCCGACTCCATGGCGCAGACTATATACGACGCTCTGCATCCAGAATCTTGACACGGGCGCGTATAAATGTAATAATATGTATAACAGTGCGGCAAAACCGCAGATTGAAAAGATAAATGCAGTATAAAGGAACTGATGATATGAGAGTTATAACAGGCACGGCACGCGGCAGAGTTCTCAAAACGCTCGAGGGCGAGGATGTCCGCCCGACTACCGACCGCGTCAAAGAGGCCGTTTTCAGCATAATACAGTTTGAGATAGAGGGTAGGCGCGTGCTCGATCTGTTCGCAGGCTCGGGTCAGCTCGGCATCGAGGCTCTCAGCCGCGGCGCTGCGTCGGCAACATTTGTCGATATGTCGAAGGACTCATTGAGCGCCGTAAAATATAATCTCGAACACACGAAGCTCGGCGACAACGCAAAGGTCGTTCAGACCGATGCGCTCTCGTTTTTGAAGCTGACGAAGGACAAGTTTGATATAGTATTCCTCGATCCGCCCTATGCGAGCTCACTCGTAGTCGATTCGATGAAGCTGCTCTCCGATGTTGTTGCCGCCGGCGGCTGCGCAATATGCGAGACTCCTGTCGATTCGGAGCTGCCCGAGAGCTTCGGCGAGCTTAAATTCCATCGCAGCTACCGCTACGGAAAGATAAAAATCACCGTTTACCGCAAGGAGGGTGAGGACGAATGAAAATAGCCATATGCCCCGGCAGCTTCGACCCCGTCACCAAGGGTCATCTTGATATAATCAGGCGCACCGCGAGCATGTTTGACAGGGTCATAGTCGTCGTCATGCACAACTATCATAAGCCCAATTCATATTTCAGCGCGATAGAGCGCGTTGGGCTCATAACAAGATGCGTCAAGGATCTCGACAATGTTGTTGTCGAGATGCACGACGGACTTCTCGCCGCATATGCCCAGGAAAAGGGTGCGGTCGCGATAGTCAAGGGCCTGCGCGCCGTTTCGGATTTCGACTACGAATTCCAGCAGGCGCTGACAAACAAGAAACTCAATCCGAATATCGAGACCGTTTTCATAACGGCTAATTCGGATTACATGTACCTCTCGTCGAGCGTCGTCAAGCAGGTTTGCGAGTTCGGCGGGGACATCTCGGACTTTGTTCCGCCCGAGGTGCATGATGATATTGTCAAAAGAATAAGAGAGAGGAGCGCTTCAAAATGAACATAGATTCCCTTCTGGAGCAGATAGAGAACATTCTCGACAGCGGCACAAAGATAACACTTTCAAAAAAGACTGCGGTCAACGCCGAGGAGATACGCGAGTGCATCGCGCAGCTGCGCGAGATAATCCCCGAGGAGGTCGACCAGGCAAAGTCAATAACCGCCAACCGCAGCGAGATAATCGAGAAGGCGAAGAGCGACGCGGCTGCATCCGTTGCCCGCGCTCAGGAGAAAGCTCAGACTCTTGTGGAAAAGACCGAGGCGAAGAGCGAGCAGATAATCTCAGCCGCCAATGCCAACGCTCAGAAGACCGTCGACAGCGCTAATAAGCTTGCCGAGGAGACCGTTGCAAAGGCAAAGTCCGACGCGGCGGCGATAGTTGAAAAGGCTCAGCAGACGGCAAACAAGCTTCTCGACGAGAACGAGATAACCGCTCAGGCGCGCGCATATGCGTCGCAGCTCAAGGTCAATTCGCAGAACGAGGCAACCGAGCGAGTCAACTCCGCGATAGCTAGAGCGGAAGAGATGCTCTCCAACGCAACTCGACAGGCGGACGATATAGTCAAAAAGGCTAATGCGGAGTCAAATGAGACTCTTGCGAGGGCGAAGAAGTGGTCTGCGGATATCCGCGAGGCCGCGAGCAACTTCGCCGACAGCGTCCTGCGCAGCGCGGACAAGGCTCTTGTCGCGAGCATAAACGAAGTCAGGGACGCGAGGCAGAAAATAAGCGACACCTACAAGGGCGAGAAAAATCCTCAGTAAAGGGAAGTGCGTTAAAATGAAAACTGGTCACGCGGACAAGGCGCGCGAGCTTTTCAACGAGGGATACAACTGCTCTCAGGCGGTGCTCGGCGCGTTTGCGGAGG
>OHFB01001156.1_pt1 | contig 10917 bp, 8 predicted proteins | sample 1567461 | NCBI WGS metagenome assembly OHFB01 (sample SAMEA3879566, study PRJEB24766) | human gut metagenome | biome: human-associated habitat; feature: feces | place: USA | collected 1985/1987
GAGACAGATCGTCGTTTAATACAGAACCCGGCTTACGGTCCATCTCGTTTTCCATTTGGTGTATCTGCAGGGGGTTGTTAGAACCCTTCTTTGCCCCGCCGTCAGGCGCAGAGGCAGAGAGGGTTGATAACAGCCCTCTTTTCGTTTTGGTCAGAGTGTGGTATACTATCCTCACTACGGGAGCACAGTTGTTCGCCGTGGGCAAACAAGAGAGACAGGATGTGAAATCCTCCGATGAAAGATGGTTTTTTGAAAGCAGCAGCCCTCTCGCCCGCGCTTCGGGTGGCGGACTGCGCCTACAACACCCGGCAGATCCTCACGGAGCTGCGTGCCGCCGCCGCCCGCGGCGTGAAGCTGGCCGTGTTCCCTGAGTTCTGCCTGACCGGCTATACCTGCGGCGACCTGTTTTTGCAGCGCACCCTGCAGCAGGGAGCCCTGACCGGCCTGCAGGAGCTGCTGGATGCCAGCCGGGAGCTGGACACCGTGGCCCTTGTGGGCCTGCCCCTGATGGTGCGGGGCAAGCTGTACAACTGCGCTGCCGTGTTCTGCCGCGGGCAGCTGCTGGGTCTGGTTCCCAAAACGTACCTGCCCAACTACGGCGAGTTCTATGAAAAGCGGCAGTTCACCCCCGGTTCCACCGAGGTGGAGTGGGTGAATGTCTGCGGGCAGGATGTCCCCTTCGGCACCTCCCTGCTCTTCCGCTGCCGCCAGATGCCCAGCTTTGTGCTGGGCGTGGAGCTCTGCGAGGACCTGTGGAGCGCCCTGCCGCCCTCCACCTTCCACGCACTGGCAGGCGCTACCGTCATCGCCAACCTTTCGGCCAGCGATGAAACGGTGGGCAAGGCCGAGTACCGCCGGGCACTGGTGGAAAACCAGTCTGCCCGCCTGCTCTGCGGCTACCTGTACGCCTCGGCAGGCCACGGCGAGAGCACCCAGGACATGGTGTTCGCAGGCCACGACCTGATCGCCGAGAACGGCACCCTGCTGGCCGAGGTGAAGCCCTTTGCAGGCGGCCTTGCCGAGACGGAGCTGGACTGCCAGCGGATGGAATCGGAGCGGGCGCGCAACACCAGCTTTGAGCCCAGCACCGAGGGCTACCAGACCGTGGAGTTCGACCTGGCCCTGACCGACACCGTGCTGACCCGCTGGGTAGACCCCACCCCCTTTATCCCCCACAATGAACAGCTGCGTGCCGAGCGCTGTGAGCTGATTCTGAAGATGCAGGCCGACGGCCTGGCCAAGCGTCTTGAGCACGCTCGCGCCAAAACAGCCGTCATCGGCATTTCGGGCGGTCTGGACAGCTGCCTTGCCCTGCTGGTGGCTGTCCGCGCCATGAAGCAGCTGGGCCGCCCCACCACCGATGTGCTGGCCGTGACCATGCCCTGCTTTGGCACCACCAAGCGCACCCGCAGCAATGCAGAGATCCTCTGTGACGAGCTGCACGTCAGCTTTACCGAGATCGACATTGCCTCCACGGTGCACAGCCACTTCCGGGACATCGGCCAGGACGAGAGCGTGCTGGACGTGACCTACGAGAACGGCCAGGCCCGCGTGCGCACGCTGGAGCTGATGGACACCGCCAACCGCACCGGCGGCCTGGTGGTGGGCACCGGCGACCTTTCCGAGCTGGCCCTGGGCTGGGCCACCTACAACGGCGACCACATGAGCATGTACGGCGTGAACGCAGGCGTGCCCAAAACGCTGGTGCGCCATCTTGTCCGGTACGAAGCCGACATTGCCGCCACCCCGGCCCTGAAAGAAGTGCTGCTGGACATCCTCGACACCCCTGTGTCCCCCGAGCTGCTGCCCGCCAAGGACAACGGCGAGATCGCACAGCGCACCGAGGATCTGGTGGGTCCCTATGAACTGCACGACTTCTACCTTTATTATGTGCTCCGCTTCGGCTTTGGCCCGGCAAAGATCTTCCGGCTGGCCAGGGCAGCCTTTGCGGGCCGGGAGGAATACCCGGACGCGGTGCTTTACAAGTGGCTGCGCAACTTCTACTGGCGGTTCTTTGCCCAGCAGTTCAAGCGCAGCTGCCTGCCCGACGGCCCCAAGATCGGCAGCGTGACCCTCTCGCCCCGCGGCGACTGGCGGATGCCCAGCGATGCGGCGGCAGCGCTCTGGCTGGCCGAACTCGAACAACTGTTTCCGCACAAAGGATGACCCATGAAACAACATTCCAAGCTTTTCGTCAACCTGATCTTTGTTCTGGCCGTGCTGGCCATTGCGGGCGTTCTGTTCGCCCTGCGGGCCGCACACGCCACCGGCAGCACCCTGGAAGCCGAGCTCATTTACGGCGACGCCAACACGGTGCAGAAGTTTTCTCTGGACAACGACGCCACCTATGATGTGGACACCGGTTACTACACCGTCCACATCGAGGTGAAGGACGGGGCCGCCCGCTTTGTGGATTCGCCCTGCCCGGACCACATCTGCGAAAGTTTCGGCTGGCTTTCGGCGGAAGATCAGACCGCCACCTGCCTGCCCGCCCGCGCCGTGCTGACCATCGCGCCGCTGTCCTGAGGGCACAGTCAAAAGGAGAGTTCCCATGTTCGATGAAAAAGACACCACCCGGCACATCCACCGGGGCGCACGGAAGGACCCGGACCGCACCGTTGAGGTGGACAGCTCCGCATTTTTTGCGCCGGAGACTGCCCAGCCGGTGACGCCGCCGCCCTCCAAAAAGCCGCCCCGGCAGAACGGCTCCCCGGCCCGGCCGCCCCAAAAGCCTGGCAAAAGGAAAGGCTCCGGCTCGAAATCCGGGTCGTTCCTGCTGGTCTTGCAGGCCGTTCTCAGCGTGGCAGCCTTCGTGCAGCTCTGCCGCACCCAGATGCTCCCCGCGCTCTACCTCGTCATCATTGCAGCGCTGCTGGCCCTGTTCTGGCTGCTGGTCAAGCGCTGCCAGGAGTACAGGACCCCCGGCAGAGTCTCCCGCGTCTTCTCGGTCTTCCTGTGCGCGGCGCTGGCCCTTGGCTGCGTCTGGGCGCAGCAGGGCCTTGCCGCGCTGGGCAGCGTGACCTCCGGCCTGCTCACCGGTGCCGAGGCGAATAAGATCACCAAGGAGCCGTTCGTCGTCTACCTCAGCGGCGTGGACACCCGCGGAGAGCTGACCGAAAAGGCCCGCAGCGATGTGAACATCCTGGCCGTGGTCAACCCCGCCACCAAGCGGGTGGCCCTCATCAACACCCCGCGCGACTACTACGTCGATCTGGCGGGCACAAGCAGCAAGGACAAACTGACCCATGCCGGTCTGTACGGCGTGGAGACCAGCATGGCCACCCTGGGCAACCTCTACGGCGTGAATGTGGAGCACTACATCCGCATCAATTTTGCGGGCTTCATCAGCATCATCGACGCGGTAGGCGGTGTGGATGTCTACTCCGACCAGGCGTTCACCTCGGTGGGCAGCCCCGGTTACTATGACCCCACCACCTTTGCCGAGGGCTGGAACCATCTGGACGGCAAGAGCGCTCTGGCCTTTGCCCGTGAGCGCCACGCCTTTGCCTCCGGCGATATCCAGCGCGGCATCAACCAGATGAAAGTCATCGATGCCATGATGAACAAGATCAAATCTCCCACCGTGCTGATGAGCTTCTCCAAGCTGATGGATGCTGTGTCCGACTGCTTTGTGACCAGCCTTTCTCAGGAGCAGATCTCCGCACTGGTGCGGATGCAGCTGGCAAGCCTGTCTGACTGGGACATCCAGAGCTATGCCGTGACCGGCACCAGCGGCAAGAGCTCCCAGTGCTACTCCGCAAAGGGTCAGAGCCTCTATGTGATGAAGCCGGATGAGAACTCCGTCAACCAGGCCAAGGAGCTGATTGCATCCGTTCTGGGCGGTGAAGGCACCGTGAGCGATACCCAGCAGACCCCCGAAAAGACCGAGGTATTCACCCCCACGGCTGACCCCAACGCGGGCACCTCTGTGGAGGAATCGCCCGACAGCGTCATTGTGGAGGAACCTGTCGAGAGCGTGCCTGCGGAACAGCCTGCCGATGAGCAGCCCGCAGAACCCACCCCCGAAGCGCCTGCCGAGAGCGAGGCTTCCACCGAAGCACCTGCTGAGAGTGAAGCCAGCAGTGAATCCACCGGCGGAGCAGAAACACCTTCTATCTCCTTGCCCACACAGGAGCAGGTGGAATCTGCTGCCAACTCCCTGCATCAGGCCGCTTCCACCGTGCTGGATGCCCTGTTCGGTTCCAGCAGCAGCGGAGAATAAAACAGGATAAAACAGCACAAGCCCCGGGCCTTGCAAAAGGTCCGGGGCTTGTTGTCTGCTGATCTTACAGGGAAGCGCGATTACTCAGCGTCGCCCAGCTCAAAGGTCTTGACAGAGACAGTGCCGTTGCGGCCAGCCTTGTCGGTACGCAGATACTGGCGGGTGGTCTCGCCGTTGCTGGTCACGTCAGCAACATAGATCTGCTCGGCCTCGGCCTCGATGGGGAACTCCTCGGCCATGCCCTTCATGGGCAGAGCGCTCAGGTCTGCGTAAGCGTCCTTCACCTTCCACAGCTTCATGGTGTCGCCGTTGGACAGGGTGAACTCGCCGTAGCAGTCAGCGGAGTAGGTGGTGCCGTTCACATCCAGATCCTCGGTGCTGACAACGCTGGCGGCAGCGGTCTCGCTCTCGGCAGCTTCGCTGGAAGCGGCCACAGAGGAAGCAGCCTCGCTGGAAGCAGCGGAGGATGCGGTGGAGGATGCGGTGGAAGATGCACTATTGGAGCAGCCAGTCATGGCAACAGCCAGCACAGCAGCGGTCAGTGCCAGACCCAGAGTACGATTGATTCTCATGTGATAGTCTCCTTCTATTCTGAAACCATATCAATTCCTGCGCCCGGCGTAAACCTTGTACGCACCGGGCGTGCACGTGCTAGTCTACCACAATTGACTATATTGTTCAAGACTTTACACAAAAAATAGCCCTCTCGGTCACGCTGTCGCATGACTGAGAGGGCCGATATTACTTCAGGATCTCCTGCAGCACGCTGTGGCCGTCCAGGCTGGAAGCATCCACGCCCAGATATTCACACACGGTCTGTGCAATGGTGCCAAAGCAGAGCCGGGTGCCCAAATCCACACCGGGCTTCACGCCCTTGCCGCAGACCAGATACGGCACATACTCGCGGGTATGGTCGGTGGTCTTGGTGTAGGAGGGGTCGCAGCCGTGGTCGGCGGTGATCATCAGCAGGTCACCCTCCCGCATCCCGGGGATGAAGTCGGCCAGGAAGCGGTCAAATTCGGTGGCGGCGGCGGCATAGCCGGGCACGTCGCGGCGGTGGCCGTAGAGCATATCAAAATCCACCAGATTCACAAAGGCCAGACCCTCGAAATCCCGGGTCTGCAATGCCTTGGTGAAGGCGATGCCATTGGTGTTGCCGGTGGTCTTGATCTTTTCGGTCACGCCCTGTCCGTCAAAGATATCAAAGATCTTGCCCACGGCGATGACATCCCTGCCGGCCTCCTTCAGCAGGTCGAGCATGGTGGCACGGGGCGGCTTCAGGCTCAGGTCGTGGCGGTTGGTGGTGCGGTAGAAGGTCTCGGCGCTGCTGCCCAGGAAGGGCCGGGCGATGACACGGCCCACGCCGTACGCGCCCTTCAGCATCTCACGGGCGATCTCGCAGTAGCGGTAAAGCTCGTGCACGGGCACCAGCTCCTCGTGGGCAGCCACCTGGAACACGCTGTCGGCGCTGGTGTAGACGATGAGGGCATTTTCCTTCATGGCCTGCTCGCCGTAGTCCTTCAGCACCTCGGTGCCGGAATAGGGCAGATTGCAGAGGACTTTGTGGCCGGTTTTTGCCTCAAACTCCTGAATGAGCTCCTCCGGGAAGCCGTTGGGGAAGGTGGGCAGCGGGTTCGGGCTGACCACACCGGCGATTTCCCAGTGGCCGATGGTGGTATCCTTGCCCATGCTCTGCTCCTGCAGGCGGGCAAAGGCACCGGCGGGCGCGTCGGTCTTTTCGCCCGCAGTCACACCGTCAATGTTGAACAGGCCCAGCTTTTTCAGGTTGGGGCAGTTGAAATTGGGATGCCCTGCAATGGCTCCCAGCGTGTTGGTGCCCTCGTCGCCAAAGGCGGCTGCATCCGGCTCCGCGCCGATGCCAAAGCTGTCCAGTACGATCAAAAATACACGCTTTTCCATATGTTTTCACTCCATTTTCCTCCGGGGCTGCCCCGGAACAGTCGCACTTTTGCTTACCTTCATTATAAGCAAATCCCGCCGGTTATGCAAGCGCTTTGTGGTGGAAAGTTTTTTGTTCAAACCTGATGAAATCTTAGCAGTTTCTTTGCAAAGATTTTTCTTGCGCTATTGTATCCAAGAGCTTATAATGTATAATGGTATGGTTTGTTGAAACAGCCATATTGGCGTATACTGCCGCCGCGGGCGCAAAGCAATCACTGCCCGCCAGAGAGCAGCCAGCTTGGGCTGCTGCGTCAAGATAGAGAGCATTATAGCTTGAACGTTGGAGGTATTTTATGAGAAAAACGAAGATCATCTGCACCCTGGGCCCTTCTACCGATAAGGGCGATGTCCTGCGCGACCTGATTGCAAACGGCATGAACGTGGCCCGTTTCAACTTCTCCCACGGTTCCTACGAGGAGCACGGCGGCCGTCTGGCAAAGCTGAAGGCGCTGCGTGAGGAGCTGGGCAAGCCCGTTGCCGCCCTGCTGGACACCAAAGGCCCCGAGATCCGCCTGAAGGAGTTCAAGAACGGTGTGGAGATGCTGGAAGCCGGCCAGACCTTTACCCTGACCACCCGCGAGGTGGAGGGCACCAAGGAGATCTGCTCCGTCACTTACAAGGATCTGCCCCAGGACGTGCAGCCCGGCGGCACCATCATGCTGGACGACGGCCTGATCATGCTGCACATTGAGCAGGTCACCGACACCGACATCATCTGCACCGTGTTAAACAGCGGCAAGATCAAGACCAAAAAGGGTGTCAATGTGCCCGGCGTGCATCTGTCCATGCCCTACCTGAGCCAGAAGGACCGCGAGGACATCATCTTCGGCATCCAGAACGGCTTCGACTTCATCGCAGCCTCCTTCGTGCGCACCGCACAGGACGTCTACGACATCCGCAACCTGCTGAATGAGTACGATTCCAACATCCGTATCATTGCCAAAATCGAGAACCGCGAGGGCGTGAACAACATCGACAGCATCCTCTCCGCAGCCGATGCCGTCATGGTGGCCCGTGGTGACCTGGGTGTTGAGATCGACTTCACCGAGCTGCCCGGCATCCAGAAGGACATCATCGACCGCTCCTTCTCCTTCGGCAAGCCCATCGTCACTGCCACCCAGATGCTGGACAGCATGATGGTCAACCCCCGCCCCACCCGTGCCGAGATCTCCGACGTGGCAAATGCCATCTACGATGGCACCTCCGCCATCATGCTGTCTGGTGAGACCGCTGCCGGTGACTACCCCGTGGAGGCCCTCAAGACCATGTCCGCCATTGCAGAGCGCACCGAGAACGAGGAGCACTACCGCGCCCAGCGCCACGCCGAGATTCAGATCAGCGTCAGCGATGCAACCGCTCATGCTGCCTGCCTGACCGCCAAGGACGTGAACGCTGCCGCCATCGTCACCGTGTCCGAATCCGGCAACACTGCCCGCCTGCTGAGCAAGTACCGCCCCAAGCAGCCCATCATTGCCTGCGTTATGGACGAGCAGGTACAGCGTCAGCTCTCCCTGAGCTGGGGCATCACTTCCCTGCTGATGGGCCCCGCCCACAGCACCGATGAGCTGATCGAGATGTCCACCGCTCTGGCCGAGAAGAACGGCTACCTGCACAACGGCGAGCTGGCCGTTGTGACCGCAGGCGTGCCCGTGGGCGTTTCCGGCACCACCAACATGATCAAGATCCACATGGTGGGCAACTGCCTGGCCACCGGTGTAGGCGTGGGCCGCGGCAAGACCGATCTGGTCTCCGCCAGCGGCAAGGCCTGCGTCTGCCGCACTCTGGAGGAGGTCAAGGCAAAGTTCCGCCCCGGCATGGTGCTGGTCGTTCCCTCCACCACCAACGAGATGCTGGGCTATGTCCGCGATGCCGCCGCTCTGGTGGTCGAGGAGCCCGGCCTGAACAGCCACGCTGCCATCGTGGGCAACTCCCTGCTCAAACCCACCATCGTGGGTGCTGCAGGTGCCTGCAGCCACATCCGCGACGGCCTGGATATCGCTGTGGATTGTGCCCACGGCAGTGTCCAGCGCCTGCAGGCCTGATCCTGAAGGAGAACATCATGGAACGCATTGCAAGCTTCTGTGTCGATCACACCAAACTGGACCGGGGCATGTACCTGAGCCGCCAGGATGGTGATGTGCTGACCTGGGACATCCGGATGAAGAAGCCCAATCAGGGCGATTACCTGACCACCGGTGCCGCTCACACGCTGGAGCACCTGTTTGCCACCTACGCCCGCAACAGCGCGGTGAAGGACGGCGTGATCTACGTTGGCCCCATGGGCTGCCGCACCGGCTTCTACCTGCTCACCCGCGGGCTGACCCCGGCGCAGGCACTGGAGCTGACCGTGGATTCCTTCCGCTTCATGGCCGCCTTTGAGGGGGACATCCCCGGTGCCAGCGAGGTGGAATGCGGCAACTACCGCGATATGGATCTGCCCGCCGCCAAGGCCGAGGCAGCCGCCATGCTGCCGGTGCTGGAAGCACTGACCGCTGACCAGCTGCACTACTAAGCGATACAGCAAAAGACCTCCCCATGCAGGCAGCACCTGCACGGGGAGGTCTTTTTGCGTTTCAGGAAAGCGATTTGCGGAGTGCTTACTCCACGATGATGCTCTTGCCGGTCATCTCAGCGGGGACAGGCAGGCCGATATAGGGCAGCATGGTGGGGGCGATATCTGCCAGGCAGCCACCCTCGCGCAGCTTCACATCGCCGCAGCCAACGGCCACAAAGGGCACCACATTGGTGGTGTGGGCGGTGAAGGGAGTGCCGTCCGGGTTCATCATCTTCTCGGCGTTGCCGTGGTCAGCCGTGATAAAGGCGCAGCCGCCTGCGTTCAGCACAGCGGTGACCACCTGATCCACAGCGGTATCCACAGCCTCAACGGCCTTGACAGCGGCATCGAACACGCCGGTGTGGCCGACCATATCGCAGTTGGCAAAGTTCAGGATGACCACGTCATACTTGCCGCTCTCGATGCGCTTGACGCACTCAGCAGCCACCTCAGGGGCGCTCATCTGGGGCTGCAGGTCGTAGGTGGCAACCTTCGGGCTGGGGATGACGCAGCGGTCCTCACCCTCGTAGGGAGCCTCCACACCGCCGTTGAAGAAGAAGGTGACGTGTGCATACTTCTCGGTCTCGGCAATGCGCAGCTGGGTCTTGCCGTTCTCGGACAGGTACTGGCCCAGAACATTCTTCAGCTCCACGGGAGGATAGGCGACCTCGCAGTTGGGCATGGTGGCATCGTACTCGGCCATGCAGACATAGTTGACCTGCTTGCGGCCGCCGCGGCGCTCAAAGCCCTTGAAGTCGTCATCGCAGAAGATGCGGGTCATCTGGCGGGCACGGTCGGGGCGGAAGTTCATAAAGATGACGGTATCGCCATCCTGCACGCGGCCGCCCTCGCAGGTGACGCAGGGCAGAACGAACTCGTCGGTCTTATCGGCAGCATAGGATGCCTCAATGGCCTCGGCAGCGTTGGCAGCGTGGTTGCCCTCACCGTAGACGAATGCGGCGTAAGCCTTTTCCTCGCGGTCCCAGTTGTTGTCGCGGTCCATGGCGTAGTAACGGCCGGAAACGCTGGCGATCTTGCCAACGCCCAGCTCATCCAGCTTGGCCTGCAAGTCAGCCAGGAAGCCCTTGCCGGCGTGGGGGTCGGTATCACGGCCATCGGTGATGCAGTGCAGGTAGACTTCCTTTGCGCCCATGTGCTTTGCCATTTCCAGCACGCCGAACCAGTGGTCAGCGTGGCTGTGGACACCGCCGGTGCCCACCAGGCCCATCAGGTGGATGGCCTTGCCTGCCTCAATGGCAGCCTTCATGTTCTTGACCAGCACGGGGTTCTTGAACATCTCACCGTCCCGGATGGATTTGGTGATGAGGGTCAGCTGCTGGTAAACGATGCGGCCAGCGCCCATGTTGGTGTGGCCCACCTCAGAGTTGCCCATCTGGCCATCGGGCAGGCCGACAGCCATGCCGGAGGCCTCGATGGTGGTCATGGGATATTTTGCCATCAGGGCATCCAGATGGGGGGTCTTTGCGGCGACCACGGCATTGCCGTAGGTCTCGTTGGGCACCCAGCCAAAGCCATCCATGATGCACAGAAGTACAGGTTTCTTGGACATAACGTTGAATCTCCTTTGATTTAGAACAAATAGCGCCCGGCACAGCGCTGGAAAAACGGCGCAGCCGGGCGCTGGGAAAACAGGTCAGAGGACTTTCTCAGCCGTTGGAAGCGGCATTGACGATAACAGCAAAATCAGGAGCCTTCAGAGATGCGCCGCCGATCAGACCGCCGTCCACATCCTTCTTGCTCAGCAGCTCCTCGCAGTTCTTGGCGTTCATGCTGCCGCCGTACTGGACCGTGACAGCCTCGGCCACAGCCTCGCCGTACACTTCGCCAATGACCTTGCGGATCTGAGCGCAGACCTCCTCGGCCTGGTCAGCAGTCGCGGTCTTGCCGGTGCCGATGGCCCAGATGGGCTCGTAGGCAATGACCACGTTTGCCATCTGCTCGGCGGTCACGTCACGCAGGGCGATCTTGGTCTGCATCCGCACCAGCTCCTCGGTCACGCCCTCCTCGCGCTGCTGCAGGCTCTCGCCCACGCAGATGATGACCTTCAGGCCCGCATTCAGGGCAGCCAGAGCGCGCTTGTTCACAGTCTGGTCGGTCTCTGCAAAGTACTGGCGGCGCTCGGAGTGGCCGACGATGACGTACTCCACGCCCAGATCCA
>OHFB01001163.1_pt1 | contig 10865 bp, 10 predicted proteins | sample 1567461 | NCBI WGS metagenome assembly OHFB01 (sample SAMEA3879566, study PRJEB24766) | human gut metagenome | biome: human-associated habitat; feature: feces | place: USA | collected 1985/1987
CTTCCGGGCCATCGTTGACGCCGGAACCATCAGTGGGGCGGCGAGGGAGCTTCATATGACACAGCCGCCGTTAAGTTATCAGATCAAAATGCTGGAGGAAGAGCTTCAGGTGCCTCTTCTCATCCGCGGCACAAAGAAAATCACCCTGACCGAGGCAGGAAAAACACTGTATGAACAGGCAGGAACGCTTCTGATGTTTGCGGATCTCACCAGGCGCGAAGTCGTAAAATCCAGTCAGTCTGCGACACTCCACATCGGCATGACGCCATCCACCGTTTCGCTGCTCGCCGACTATCTCCTGCGATTTTCCTGGAAATACCCGCACATCCATTTCGATGTCCACGAGGGTTCTACCTTTGCTTTAAAAGACCAGCTCGAAAATCACATGGTGGATCTCACCACGCTCCGCACGCCAATCGTTTTAAATGGCTGCGAGACGAAGACCCTTTTAAAAGAGAGCATCACCGCCATGGCACTCCCTTCTCACCCGCTTTTTGCCGGGCGTGAAACCCTTTCGCTTACAGAACTTGCCGAGCAGCCGCTGATTCTGTCGAACCGCTACCGGAAATACATGCTCTCCGCTTTCGAGCAGGCAGGTCTGTTCTGCGATATCTATCTCACCTGCGAGGACGCCCGCACGGCAATGACAATGGCAGAAAAAGGCCTTGGCATCGCTCTTCTGCCGGCCTCCATGCTGAATCTTACCCATAAATTAAAGGCCTTCACCATCACAGATGCAGACCTTACAACCGAAATCCTGCTTGCCTGGCGCAAGGGGCGCCTTCCGTCTGAACTTCGGGCTTTTCTGGAATTGTGGGATGAAAATGACTCCCTCAATAATCAAATTCATGTTCCCCAACCGTAATCGTCTGCGTCAGTTTTTCATTCTGATACGGTTTACGGATCTCAATTAGATTCAGAACGGTGTAACCACGCTTTCTCAAAAATTCAATCATCCTGTGGTTATTGGGATGGACATAGTTGTAAACCGTATCGTTTCCATAAGAAGCTGCAATTTCTTCTGCCTTGCCATGCAGTGCGGCAGCGACTCCCTGCCGGCGGTACTCTTCTCTGACAAAGATGGATTCCACCCACACCACCTCGCTCTCAATACGACAGACAACATAACCTGCGTATTCGCCATGCACCGTAGCGGCAAACACTGGAAATCCTGCTAAAAGGTATTCCTTCATTTCTTCCCGTCCGTCTTCCACGTTCGGTTTTGATGCAATTCCTTTATAGGAACGCAGTTCTACTCGAAACAGCGCAACCATTTCTGCAAGGGCATCGTTTACCTGCCTGATTTCTACCAGTTCTATTTTTTTCATGGTTTCTCTCTCCTGCCACTGTCGTTCTTTTTCCTATTTGCAATTCGTCTCGCTGCTCATATCCGTGATCGAAGTATATCAGGCTTCTTTTCTCTTGCGAAACAAATATTCATCCAATTGTTTCCGAATCGTTTCCGGTATTTCTCTTGCCACCGGGCAGACCGCTGCGTTTGCGAATCTTCCGGTAAATACTGTCAGGAAATCAATATCTTTTTGCAGCTGCTCCATCGACATCACATCTTTGACATCGTAGCGGCAGTGAATCGGGGCGACATTTCCGCTGGCAATACGCGCAAACGAAACAGCCGGAACCCCATGATCGGCAAATGGCGTGGAATCACTGGAATAGACGCCGTTTTCTGCCGCAATTGGAAATCCAACTTCTGCAGCCATATAGCTGATGTAATGGGTAAGCTTTTCTTCTGCCGATACACAGGCGATAAATTTTCCCATATACGTTCCGATCATGTCCAGATTGATGTTCAGTACTGTTTGTCTCAGTTCTTTTTCATGATCTCTGACATATGCTTTCGATCCTAAAAGTCCTCTTTCTTCGCTTCCGCAGAATACAAACCGAAGACCATAATTCAGCTCTTTCCCTTTCATCTGCTCCATAATTCCAAGAAGACCCGCGCATCCGCTCATGTTGTCATATGCGCCATGAGAAAGTGATGTCGTATCATAATGCGCGCTTAAAACGATCCATTCTTCTCTTTTTCCCGGCAATTCTGCAATCACATTATGGGATTCTCCATCGTATTCCTTCTGCCGGATTTCCAGACGGATCTGTTTTACTTTATTTTTCACAAGTTCTACTGCCTGTGCGGAGTGAATCATGGCGCAGAGCACTTTCTTTTCCTCTCCGACAACGGCTTCCCGAAGATCTCTCTGATCAATGTCTGTATGTGGGTAATAGCTGTTTCCATATTGGAACAGAATCGCTTTCGCGCCTGCTTTCATCAAATCCTGGTACGCAAAAAATCCGATTCCCTGCGTATCCATCAGCACAATTTTATCTTTTGCACCGGCAACGGAAACCGGATCGGTTCCCGGCATATAGTAGAGTTCGCCTTCGACACTTCCGCTTCCGCAGCATGTGAGAGCTTTGCATGAAATTTCCATCCCGTCTGCATACAAATGTGCCTCTTCGATTTCGCCCATCGCAACGCGGAAACCTTCCAGTTTTGCCGGGACTCCTAATGCTTCACACTGCTCCTTTAAATAGTTTGCAACCTGCAATTCTTCTTTTGTACCGCTTGCATGTACAAAATCTGTCTGGTCAAAAATAGATTGTAGCTTCATATTTTTAGTTCTCCTTTATAACCATTTTTTCTGTATATCATTTGCTAACATAACCATGTTATTTCGTACAACTTTTTTTTAAAACTGTGATGGTGTATCTGTTCCTCTTTCTCATTCCCATGATTTATGTTTTTTCCAGAGCTCAGAGAGACTCGATCAGTCCTTTGATTCCCTGCTCTTTATAGATATCTTTATAGTATTGGACTTCATCCTTGATCAGCTCATCGATCACCTGCATGCCAAGCAGCTCCACTGGCGCCTGGTCATCTGTGAGGATATAATTTCCTTTCTGATATTCTGTAAGATTTGACGTAACTTCCTGCATCATATTTTTCAGGTTTACGTTTGTAAGTTCCCCCGTATGTTTCGTCAGATTCTTTACGATGTCCGGATCGTCCGACGCAAAGAGTTCCCGGTTGGACGATCCTGCCACATCCACTGTAACCGCTGTATCAAAGACACTTCCAATCGTATCCGAAAGGTACTGATTGATGTTTCCTTCCTTCATTCCACGCATATTCATGTTTACCACCATAACGCCATCGTCCTTCAGATGTGATTTGACCAGTTCAAAGAACTCTTTGGAGGACATCTGGAATGGAATTGTGATATCCTGATATGCATCGACCATAATCACATCATACGTTTTCTGCGATGCATTTAAAAACGCTCTTCCATCGTAAGTAGTCACCGGAATATCCTCGGAAAGTGAAAAATATTTCCGCGAGAGATCCGTGATCTTTTCATCAATCTCTACACCCTCAATGTTCATGTTCCCAAAATATTTCTTACACTGTGTGGCGTAGGTTCCCGTACCCATGCCAAGGATCAGCACATCCATCTGATCTGTCGGCTTGTCTTTGAGCATAAGCGGCGCCGCCATCGCATAATCATAGTACATTCCGGTCAGTTCATCCTGCTTCATATAGACAGACTGTACGCCAAACAGAACATTGGTAGACAATGCTACTCTCTCATCATTTTCGTACACCTGAAGATAGTTGTATACAGACTCTCCCTCATATGTCAGGTTGTTTTCCCAGAATGCGAAGGAATCGGAATAACCTGTTCCACAGCAGAACGCGAAAATAAGTACCGCTGCAATCACTTTCTTTTTCCCTGCTTTTTCCATCACAAAATACACGATGGATAACGCAAGTAAAATTCCCGCAAAGATCAGAAAAGTGATCGATGTTCCAACCGCAGGGATCGTAACAAACGTCGGCACAAAGGTACCAATAATGCTGCCGATCGTATTGAATGCTCCCAGTGTTCCCACCGTTTTTCCGTTATCATCCAGATTGCTCACCGAATATTTGACCAGCGACGGAGTTACCGTACCCAGTAAAAATAACGGGAACACAAAAATTACCATACAGGCCACAAACGCAGCCAGGATCAGAAAATTGTTATTTACGGAAAAAATCAGAACCGCAGAAATGCCAACAATGATATATTTTCCGACCACGGGAATTAACGCAATCCATAAAGCAGCTACGATGATACGTCCATAGAGCTTGTCCGGATTGGGCGACTTGTCCGCCGTTCTGCCTCCATAGATATTTCCCAGTGCCATAGCAATCATGATGGTTCCGATGATGATCGTCCATACAATCTGTGAAGAACTAAAATACGGGGCAAGCAGCCTGCTCGCACCAAGTTCTACCGCCATCACAGACATTCCGGAAAAAAATTCTGTCAGATACAAAAATAACTTGTTTTTTAAGATGCCACGATTTTTTCTTTCCATGTCGACTCCTTTTTTATTTTATCTTTTTGCTGCCATCATGCCGGCAAAAGAGTGAAACATACCGCAAAATGGAACGCACAGAATGCGGAAATGATTTTTCAAACGCGCTCTACTATCATACTATAGACTTCTTTGGAATTTTGCAATATATTTTTCCATGACTCTTAATGTCCAAACAGCCATCCCATAATTTTTTCATCCCGACAGAACAGATAACCGCCTCCGTGCTGATAAGTCACTTTCGTTCCTGCAAAGTAATTTTTCTCTTTTATATCCAGTACCAGCAAATTGTCTATTTCGGATTTTGCTAAACCCCGCTCTGCATACAGCTCATATAAAATCTGATACGCTTCTTTAAACGGTTCTGATCCATAATATTCATCACTTTCGCCAATCACAAAATAGACCGGTGTTTTTGCCTCTGTCACCGGTTCATATGCTCCATCCCATTTGGAGCTGCACATGAGCGCTGCAGTAAACAGTTCCGGCTTTTTTCCCAGGATCAGCGCCAGCGTTTCTCCTCCGCCGGAATAGCCGTTACTATATACTTTTTCCGGTTCTGCTGCCCCTTCTGATTCTGCTGTTCTTTCTGTTTCTTCCAGCTCTGTCATTTCTTCTGTATCCTTTGAATCCTCTATCTGTTCAGATCCCGCTGCCGGAACATCCATATTCCTTTTTCCAGCGCTTTTAAAAAACTGTCTGGATAGCAGAAGCGATATAGCAAAAATAGCAAAGCAAACCGTAATCAGCATTATTTTTCTTTTTGTCATAATGTGAATTCCTCCTTTTTTTACTATTTTTAATCATAGCAAAACGAGACCTCCATAAGAAGTCTCGTTTTTTTTTCAGTCATAACCTTTCCGTTTATTCTTCTGGTCAAAGCTCTACCACTTTCGTTGCCAGCTTTTTGGCAAACCTTGCATCATGCTCCACGATCAGCATCGTTGGCTGGAACTGCGCAATCAGTTTCTCAATCTGCATCCGTGAAAATACATCAATATAATTCAGCGATTCATCCCACAGATAGAGATGTGCAGGTGTTAAAAGGCTGGCAGCAATCAATACTTTTTTCTTCTGTCCCTCGGAAAATTCCTCCATGTTTTTTACAAACTGTTCTCTGTCCAGATCCAGGCTGCGCAACATGGAAAGGAGCATTGGCTCATCAATTTCCTGCTTTTTGGCAAATTCTTTCAGTGTTCCGGACAGATGCGAGGTATCCTGGTTGATATAGGAAATGACGAGATTTGAGGCAATCGAACAGGTACCCGTTGCCATTATATTTTCGCCGGAAAGATTTTCGCATCCGGACATCGTAATTTTCCGCTTTTCGATTCCGCCATTGGAAGAATTTTGCAGGTTCTGCGTCAGAATATACTTGATCAGGCTGGATTTTCCACAGCCATTTTTTCCTTTCAGAAAAACACGGTCTCCTTGTTTCAGTTCAAAATTCAATCCGGTGATCACATGTTCTTTTCCATCCCGATATTTTAAGGAAAAATCCCTGCATTCGATCAGCCGTTCTTTGTAATGGGAAAGCGGCATAATCTTTAAATCTTTTACCGTTTCGATATCTTTTAACAGCCCTTCCTTTTTCTCGATCTCCCGGTCCATTCTCTCCTCGTACGCTTTGACGCGCGACTGCATTTTCTTCGTCTTTGCTCCGATATACGATCGTGTCGATATCGATCTGTCATGTTCTTTGGCTGGATCATATCCAATCTTGGTATTTTCATTTTTTTCTGCCCAGTGCGAAGAACGGTCGGCGGCTGCCTTTAGTTTTCCAATTTCTTTTACATGTTTTTCATGTTCCATTCTGGCGAAGTTGTCTGCTTTTTCCTTATTTTCCCACCAGCTGGAAAAATTGCCGCTCTGCACTTCGATCGAGGCCCGTTTTAAAACCAGCACATGATCGATACAGGCGTCCAGCAGATCCCTGTCGTGGGATACCAGAATAAATCCTTTTTTTGACGCCAGATATTTTTTGATAATCTCTCTGGCGTCCTGATCCAAATGGTTGGTGGGTTCATCGATCAGCAGAAAATCATTTTCACCGGAAAAAAGGACTGCAAGCATAACCCTGGTCCGCTCCCCAAAGCTTAACGTACCAAATGGTCTGTACAAAAGTTCTGCGTCCATATCCAGTTTTTCCAATTCACAAAGAACTCTCCAGCTCTCTACTCCCGCTTTCCAGTCTTCCATCAGCTCCGCTGCTGTCCGTTCCAGATCTTTTTGTTTCACCGGATACGGAAAATAATCGAAGACAACCGAGCGGGTGATCGCTCCCTGGTATTCGTATTTTCCCAGGAGTAACTGAAGAAACGTTGTCTTTCCCTTTCCGTTTCTTCCCACAAAACCAAGCTTCCAGCTAGTGTCGATTGAAAACGATACATTTTCAAAGATTGTATCATAACTTCCTTCATACCCAAAGGTTAGATTACTGACATTGATCTGTGCCATAAAAACTCCCTTCTGCCTGTTTTTCTTTTTCTCACGTATAAAAAATTCTGCCTAGAGTATTTAAAAAGCGAGCCCGCTTTGCGTACGCAAAACAGACCCGCATCCTAAACAGACACAGCGTGCATGGCACTGGTGTCGGAACATAACGAATCGTCTGAGTATCTAATTTAAGCGTACACAAAATAACCCGTTTCAAACAGGTCTTACCAAAATACAATTGTGTTTTCCAGCTTAAATTATTTCAGATACATTCCCTCACCTTTACACGTTCATGTTCTTTCTTTTTTCTATTCATGCTTTAAAGCGTCTTCGAAAAGCATTTTTCAAATATGCTCTATGCATAGTTGGACAATATCACAGATTTGCTGATCTGTCAATGCCAAACTAATTTCTCAGCATCTTTCCATTTTACATAAAAATAGTACAAGACCTTCCAAAAATGCCAGATCTCTGGGCTGGAACATCCTTTTCCACTCAGAAAAAATCCCCATGCCGGATCAAATGCCCGGGTTCAGCTACCAGAAACTGCTCATCCCATTCTCCCGACACCAGTTTTTCCAGGATTCGGTTACTTCCCTGCACATAGTCCAACGCTGCATGAATCATATCTGCATTTTTCTGCGCCTGCTCCGCATACGCAAGTTCATAACAATCATTATACCCGGTATCAATGATATCCAGAAAATAATACTGGTCAAACCACATGTGGAACAACGTTTCTTCATCTAGTCCCTGAAATTCCTTGGATGCTTTCCGATAATCTTTCAATAGTGATAACACAGAAAATTTTTCGGGCTCATCCTCATAAAGATACAGATGCCCGCTCTCCTTGCGGTTTGGGATGTACCGGTCATCTGTGGCTAAAAGCAGGGACACACAATCATCTACTCTTGGAATCACAGTCCTTACCTGTGCCCGCACCTGGTCCCAAACTCCTCCGCAAAATCCCATGGCAGCCAGAATCGTATCCGGCTTCCTTTTTCTTTTTTCCAGTTCCTGCCAGATCACCGTTTTCATAGTCGCCGGCTCTACGTGATAGATCCGGTCAATGACTATAATCGGATAATTGGTATGCATCTTCTCCTGTGCCCGTTTCACATAACGTTCCAGCGAACTGCAAGTCAAAATGACGGTTTCTTTTTCCATATTCGTGCTCCTCGTACAATATATAAAAATTGATTTATCTGCGTCGTTTACCGTAAGTTTTTCTTTCTATGTTATACTACAATAGTTTTGATGTTGGGGTCAAAACCATAAATAACTTTGTCCTCTATTTCTATAAAGAGTTTTCTGAAATTCAATGCTGCTATCTTGGAACCGAAAAAGAACTTGCCCCGCTGTTTCCCACGAGGTATCTTTTCCAAGTGGTAATTCTTGCGTATATTCGATGGAACAGTTTCCACTCCATTACGCAGCCTTGCATAATTTTTGAATTCTTTGCTATTCATGTTCCGTTGGATTTTCGCACGTTCATGCGCTGCTTTGGATGTTACTATTTTTGCAACCTTCTTAAAGATCTTCGGCTTGCATTGATCCTGCTACGGACAGTTGGCACACTGCTCATGCAGAGAGGAAACGGCACACTGATTGCTTGGTTTCATATAAGAACAGCTTTTCGGTGCATGGCCGGCTGGACATCGGAGGACTTTTGTTCCCTCTTCGTTGAATTCAAAATCAGCAAGGATATCCGGAGCCGGTTTCCCCGTCAGACTTGTGGTAATCAGTTCTACGTTTTTATGAGCTGCAAGTTGTGTGTTTTCTGTTCCACTATATGCTCCATCCGTGACTATAACAGTCCGTTCTTCCTGGTTATCCATCTGCGCAAGGTGCTCCTGGATAAACTGACTGTCACTATGGTTGTTTTGCTCATACTGGTACTCTGTTACAACAGAACCATTGGCTCCAACGGATTCTTCAAGATTAGCAGCATATCCTCGATGCTCTTTTCCTGCTTTATTCCGGAATGTCGCTTCAGGGTCAGAAGGATTCTGCAGCATGGTTGATTTCATGCCGCCGTCTTCTTTCGTGCGGAGTCTTCGGTTTTCATTTTCAACAATGGTCTGTTCTGACAGGCATCTGACAAACAGATCATACTCTGTTGAATCATTGTAATCAGACTCACACAGGGCAAGAAGTTTATCCGCATCCGTTAAGAGCTGCTTCATGCGCTCATCTGCATCGGTACTGCGCTGATGATAAATCACTCTGTTAAAATCGTTAGGATCGATATAATGTTTTAAATCGTCAGACAGAGCGGAACCATTGATTTTATTCACATACATCGCCAGCTTTGCAATGCAGGTGTATATCAGTTCCATTCGGCTGAGCCTGCGGACGTTGGATTCGATCATCATGGAATCCATACGCCTGACTTTACCGCTGATTCCCACCAGTTTTGCAATGGAAGCACTTAAATCTTTCACACAATCATGATAAAGATCCTTGTTGTGAAGTGTTTCATAATCATAGCACCTCTTGGGGAAACGGCTTAAGGTCTTGTCACTCAAAGACTGTTCTTCAAAACTTGTTGTGTGCAGTGCGTACTGAATTCGAAAATCCAGCATAAGATTTTCGACCATCTCGTCATCGGAATAATCAAAAAGCTCTTTGATAATGAGCGCACCAACAATCACGTTGACCGGAGTATTCGGTCTGGATGCCTTATCGCTGTATAAGACAGAAAAACGCTTTTCATCAATGGCAGGAAATATTTCATCGGCAAAGACTTTTGCCCAGGATTTTTCCAATGCTTTTTGTTCTCTGGCAGTTAATCCAGAAAAACTATCTGTAAATGACATTTGCTGGTAAGTATTTTCTTTGAATGACATAGAGATTGCCTTCTTTCCTACTAAGATATCTCTATTATACAGCAAGTAAACCATTTAGGCTTGTATTTACTACAAAATATATGAACTTTTCAAGGTACTATAGAGGGGCTTTTGACCCCAACATCATAGTTTTAAAATAATATAAAGCAAACGGATAAAAATATTTTCTCCGTCATAAACTTCAAAAAGAGAGGGAAAAACTTATGATTTTTTATTTTACCGGAACTGGTAATTCGCTTTGGGCTGCAAAAGAAATTGGAAAAGAGCTGAATCAGCCTGTTGAGAATATTATAAAACAGAAAGCAATTTTTTCTGCAAAAACGATATAATCGGTTTTGTCTTTCCTACCTACATGAGCGATCTGCCATGGATTGTAAAAGAATTTTTATTGAAGTTAACGGTCAATCCTGACTGCTATACTTTTGTCGTCATGACTTCTAACAATGGAAAAAGCGGAAATTCTTTTGTCAGCCTAAGTCAGGCACTTTCCCGCAGCGGTGCAAACCTGTCGGCTGTCTTTGATCTGCAGATGCCAGGCAACTGTTTAATCAGCTCAGAGCAGGAAAATCTGGAACGACTGAAAAAAGCACCGGAACGGTTAAAATCTATCATATCTTTTATAAAAGAACGAAAAACAAACTTTACATCTGACGGAAGTCTGCCAAAAGAAGATTTTGTTACTGCATCGTATTTTTATGGAGGACATTCCTGTGCAGCCTGTTATGCCTGTCTTCACTGGTATCCCAAGAATGCTACCCTGCTTAAAGTTCCATTTTTGAAACATCGTCCGCAGTATCATCATCCAGATGTAATGCTGGCGGAAATCAAAGAATAAGTCTGTAAACGGTGCCCCGGTCCTGCATCCAAATGATCTGCAGGGCCGGGGCGCTTTGCAATTTATGTGCGTGTAAGATGTTGGCTTTTTATTTTCGCTCCGTCTCGCATACGATGATATGTTTGCTCTTCTCATACCCGGGAACTTTCCGGTCCGTGATAAAAATCGGTTTTTCAAAGTCTGCGAAGGTAACGGAACTGATGCTGTTAAATTTGCTTGCGTCACAGAGGACGTAGCACTGGCGGCACTGCTCCATGGCGGTCTTTTTGATTACTGCTTCATTGACATCCGGCGTTGTGCAGCCGCTTCTTCTTGTGACACCGTTAGTGCCGAAAAAGCCTTTGGTGAAGTGGTATTCCTGAATC
>OHFB01001171.1_pt1 | contig 10809 bp, 10 predicted proteins | sample 1567461 | NCBI WGS metagenome assembly OHFB01 (sample SAMEA3879566, study PRJEB24766) | human gut metagenome | biome: human-associated habitat; feature: feces | place: USA | collected 1985/1987
ATATGAAGTGGATGGGGGTAAGACCGGGGTCTTATGTATTTCTTTATTACTTTATTATGCCGTTGTTGACAGCATTGCCATATTCTATAAGCATATTGATGGATGTGAAGAAGCATTATGTTAATAATATATTTACAAGAATTGATAAAAAGAAGTATTACAAAGCAAAGCTTTTTACCCAGTTTATGGCTGGTGGCTTTGTGGCAAGCTTCCCGCTTGTTATATCATTTGTTGTGACAGCTATGATTTTGCCGGCTTTTAAGCCAGAGTCGGTCAGCTCACAGTTTAATTTCTCAAAACTGTCAGTTTTTGGAGATTTATTTTTTGAAGCACCATTTGCAATGGCTGTTATAGTATTTTTATTTGCATTTGTGGGATTTGGACTAATTAACTGTATTGCATACATATTTGCAGACCTTGTAAATAACAGGTTTATGGTCGCACTTACACCATTCATGATGTATTTCTTTTATTATATTGTTTGTTCATCTATTGGAAGAGATGGCCCTATGGAATATCTGACAGCATCCAAACTGCGTTATTCTGAACTGAAATTTATGATAATTGATATGGTGATGTTAATAGTGCTGATAACAGTATCGTATTTTGTACGAAGCAGAAGAAAGGATGCAATCTGATATGAAGAAGAAAATATTAATAATAGCGTTAGTATGTATATTGGCGGGAGTGGCAGCGTTCTATATAGTTAAAGTCAATAAGATGTATCCACAGGGAAGTGTCACTGAATATGAGATTAATGAACAGGTTGAACTTAGCGGATATTCGGCTTGTGTTAACAGCTATAAGGTCATGTCAATTGATGATTTTATGAATGAGTATGGAATTGATAAACGAAAAGACAGAAGTGATACACAGGATGAAATATACGTTATGGTTGCGCAATGTACTTTAGATATAACGGGAGAGATGAAAGGATTTCCTTACGCAGATATCAGACTGGCATCGGGAGCTTTCTCGCAGGGAATATCTAATGATTATATAAGAGATATTAACAAAGATGTTAATTTTTCTAAGTTTGAGCAGGGGACAAGCATTACTGTAGATGTACCTTTCCTTATCCACAGCATATCATTTCCTCACAGCATAAATGCTGATAAGCTGAACAAAGAAGAATGGCAGTTGTATTTCTCGGTAACTCCGGGTAAGTATGTGAGAATGGGTAAATAATATGTGGAATGAATTGAGAAGAAGATATGTTAACAGGGAAATGTTGTTCTGGCTTGCGGGAGCAGTTATTTCACAGGAAGTTCTGCTTACGGTTTTCTTAAGAACTTTACAGAGAAATGTGTCGGGAACACCGTGTGTATTAGATGTATTGACCTGTATGTCACAGAATTATGTGTTTCCACTGATGATGATTATAGCAGCTGTCTGCAATCAGAGAATGATGAAATGCGACAGAGATCCAATGATAATTCTGAAATACAGTTCGAAGGCAGGAATATATCTGTGGCAGAGTATCTGTACGATAGTGTATTCGGCAGTGCTGTCGTTAATATATGAACTGGCTGCAATTGCATATGCAGCAACTAAGTTTGATGTATTTTTTAACTGGAACAGTTATTCAAGTTATAAATTAATGAATATGGATGTATTGCCGGCAGGTCAGGTAACAGGTATGCAGGTAATGTTTGTTTACTGGATATTAATGGCTTTGATGATTGCAATAACATGTTTTATAGGAATTATATTTGAAATAATATTTTCGTCAGATGTTATATCAGGTGTGGCTGTTATTATATTTGCAGGAGTAGATATATTTATACCGCTTACCTACCATAAAATGATTATATTCGGGGCTGCATGGTATAGTTCTGAAGAGTGCGCCAGAAAGCTTGGCATAGCTGCTTTAATTATGGCTGTTCTGATTATTGCAGGTCTTATTCTTCAAAGAAAGCGTGAGTATTATGAATACAAAAAAGAAGATGAGTAACAAAAGTATAAGAGGCGTTATATGGCATGATATTGAAAGAGGTTTCTATGCTGACAGATTCAGATATTTAATTGCTGCTCTTATGCTTGCCGGAGTGCTGATAATATTAGGAAATCATGAATTCGGAATGATGGATACGATATTCTTTATTCAGGGCGGTTATGATCCTGTTCTTATTATTAAGGAGGGAAAGATTGTATTTCCTTTTGTGTGGATGCTGATTCAGTTTCTTGTTCCATTCATGATATACAGTTATTGCAATGATGACTGTGAAGGCGTAGGAATTGATTTTCTTATGAAATGCAGAAGCAGAAGATTATGGTGGAACAGTAAATGTCTGTGGAACTGCCTGACTGTACTTTCTGTATATGCAATTCAGTATGCAACAGCATTTGTATATGGATTATACAATGGAAACTTGAGTATGAAGGTTAATTATGAGCTTTTTGAAAAGATTAGTAATAAGTCTGTCCCGGATAATACGGCAAATGTGTGGATTATAGTGTATATGCTTGTAATGCCGGTTGTTGTTTCTTTGGTAACAGCACTGGTTCAGATGACAATCTCCATGTTTACGAATCCGATGATTGGCATGCTCGCAGTTATGGCATGGAATGTTATGTCAGTATTTATAAACAATCCGATTATGATAGGAAATAATTCTATGGTGGTAAGAAGCAGTGTGTATAATGCACAGAGAATACAGGTATGGCAGTCAGTCGCAGTATGCATTGTCGTGTATATTGTTGTGTATGTGGCCGGTATGATTGGATTTAATAAAAAAGATATTCTTGTGAGGGAGGATTAAAAAATGTATATTAAAATAACAGATGTTAATAAGACAATAAAGAAAGCACCAATATTAAGGGATATCAATCTGGAATTCACAGGTGGAAAGGTATATGGATTAAGAGGAAAGAATGGTTCGGGAAAGACTATGCTTATGCGTGCAATATGCGGGCTTATTACTCCGGATTCAGGAATAATTGATATTGATGGAAAGATACTTGGAAAAGATATATCTTTTCCGGAAAGTATAGGCGTGTTAATTGAGAATCCTTCATTTATAGGTAATTATACAGGGCTTAAGAATCTTAAGGTGCTGGCGTCTATTCAGAACAGAGCAGGCGATGAACAGATTAGAAAGGCACTTAAGGATATAGGGCTTGACCCTGATGATAAGAGAACTTACAGAAAGTATTCTCTGGGAATGAAGCAGAAGTTAGGAATTGCGGCAGCAGTTATGGAAAATCCTGATATTATTATTCTTGACGAGCCGATTAATGCACTTGATGATGTCAGTGTTGAGAAGGTTCATGATATATTAGAAGAACAGAAGAAAAGAGGAGCGGTAATAATTATTGCATGTCATGATAAGGAAGAACTTGACCAGTTATCTGATGAGATAATAGAGATATCAGATGGCAGAATTATCAATAAAACCTGTTAATAGTTTCATTACATAGTACCGGAGTAATGTTACAAAATTGTAATGTTCCGTAATATTGAACAAACGACACCGGATTAGTTAAGTGGTAAAACATAATTAATCTAAATGAAAGGAAATTATTATTATGGAAACAATACTTAAGATTGATAACATTGAAAAGTATTATGGAAACAAATCAAGTCTTACCAAAGCGATTGACAATATTTCGTTTGAGGTTGGAAAGGGAGAATTCGTTTCTATAATGGGAGCGAGCGGTTCAGGAAAGACGACGCTTCTTAACTGTATATCAACAATTGATAAGGTGACTACAGGTAAGATATATGTCGGAGACAACGAAATTACACAGTTAAAGGGCAATAAGCTTAACAAGTTCAGAAGAGAGGAGTTAGGCTTTATCTTTCAGGACTTTAATCTTCTTGATACCTTAACAGCATTTGAAAATATTGCACTGGCGCTTTCTATACAGAATGTTCCGGCTAGGGAGATTGAATTAAGAGTAAGACAGACTGCAAGAGAGCTAGGCATTGAAGATGTATTAAACAAATATCCTTATCAGATGTCAGGAGGACAGAAGCAGAGAGTGGCAAGTGCAAGAGCCATTATTACTAATCCAAAGCTTATTCTTGCTGATGAGCCTACAGGAGCACTTGATCAAGCAAGCGGAAAACAAGTTATGGAATTATTTAAATCCTTAAATGATGAAGGTGTAACAATCATTATGATAACGCATGATGCCAATGTGGCAAGTCATGCAAAAAAAATTCTTCATATCATTGATGGAGAAATCATTGAAAATAAACAAGGAGGTGTGCTATGAAGCCTTCTATAAAAAAAGGAATTATTATTACTTCTATATGTGCATTTACCTTAGTTGGAATTAAGTTTTATTTGAATTCAACAAACAAAATCGATGTAAACTCTGTATCCACATTAAATACAGGGTATTGGGATAACCCATCCACATCTACTGGTCTTGTATCCAATAGTGATAGACAATCCGTATTATATGATGCTTCTAAAACAATTACACAAGTATTTGTACAAGAAGGTCAACTGGTCAATTCAGGTGATCCTTTATTGTCATATGACCTAACTACACTTCAAAGTGCAGTAGATACAAGTCAATTGGATGTAGAAAAAGCTCAAAATGCGATTGCACTTGCCGAACATGAATTAAAGAAATTATTAAATACAACGCCTATTCCAGATGTTGTCGAAGAACCAGAAATTCAAGATCATACTCCTGCACCATTGCCTGGTGTTCCTGCAAAAGATGGAAATGGTTTTTATCCTTATGTTCTATCTTTATCGCAAGCCGAAAAGAATTTCACGGCTTATAAAATCTATTACGCTTCTACAACAAGTGAAGCTCCTGAAAAAGGGCCTCATGAAGAGGCATCTTTATGGAAAGAAGAAAGAGAAACGAAAGAATCTAACAATACTTGTTGGTATTGGATTGAATATACATATACAGATGGTTCAACAAATGCGTATGATCCTAAAGATGTTGTAGAGTATTATAGTGATAAACAACAAATCCCAAATAAAGAAATCTTTTTAGCTGGAACTAAACAGAATCCGTATGTATTTAAGTTAAGCGAAAATCAAGGGTTTGTGTATGGAAAGCTATTTTTAGACAATGCGAATCTAAACCAATACTTACGATTCGATGTGTATACAAATGATGGAGAAATTGATTCTTCATGGCTCGTTCGTTGTGACAAGTTTACCACTAAACAATCCATGAATGAAGGCGATATGTATTCGGTGATTTCACACACAAAGGAAGAACAGAAATATGTGGAAGTAGAACAAAAGCCAAGTCAAGATCTCTCATCGGGTTATACAGAAATTGAACTTGCGAAAGCAATCCGTGATAAGAAACAGGAACTGAAAACTTTAGATTTAGGCTTAAAAAAAGCTCAGCTATCTTTAAGCGAAAACAAAGCTTTATTAAATGATGGAGTTATTCGTGCAAAACGAAGTGGCATTGTTCGTAATATCAAAAAAACATCGGATTCTTTACAAGATGGAAATACCTTCTTAGAAGTAGCCGGTGGACAAGGAACTTATATTAAAGGAAGCATTAGTGAATTAATGTTAAATCAAATTAAAGTTGGAGATACTATTTCTGCCTATTGTTGGACAAGTGGAGAAACGTTTGATGCCAAAATACAAAGTATTGATACTGTACCTTCTTCAAATAGTAACTATAATGGTTCAGGTAATCCAAATGTGAGCTATTATGAGTTTGAAGCTTATGCCAAAGATGCATCGAAAATACAAGCTGGCGAATATTTAGAATTAACATTCAATTCGGCTGGTGACACTACGAGTTCGATTTGGCTTTCTAAGGCTTATGTCAAACAAGAAGGAAATAAATACTATGTTTTAAAAGATGTTCATGGCAAATTGAAAAAGCAGTATGTGACCGTTGGAAAAATCGTATGGGGCGATACGATGGAAATCAAAGATGGACTTTCAGACACAGATTATATTGCGTTTGCGTATAGTAAAAACGCAAAAGAAGGCGTTAAGACGCAAAAATCTTCGGAGGCTACATCATGATTGAAAACATAAGATTATCATTTCGAGGTATTTTTACGCATAAAATGCGATCATTTCTTACAATGCTAGGAATCATTATTGGGATTGCCTCTATCATTGCGATTGTTTCTACAATTAAAGGGACAAATGATCAGATTGAAAAGAATTTAATTGGTTCCGGAAATAACACAGTAAAACTAGCTTTGTATCAAGAAGATTGGGAATACTCTTTTGATTCTGGTATTCCTAATGGAGTTCCAACTGTTTCAAAAGACACACTTAAATCCTTAAAAAACATTGATCACGTAGAAGGTGTTTCTCTGTATCGTTCTAGGCAAAGTTATCAAGCCATCTTCCGCAATAATACATCTTTAGACGGTGGATACATCATGGGTGTCCAACAAGATTATTTCTCTATTAGCGGGTTAACTATCAAAAAAGGAAGAGGCATTACAGATAAAGACAACAAAAAATTTAGACAAGTTGCCGTCTTAGACGAAACAAGCGCAAGACTTCTATTTGGCGAAGATGATCCAATCGGTAAAACCATAGAAATTTCTTCAACACCATTCACCATTGTTGGTGTTTGTGCCAATAAAGAAAATTTTGAACCTTCTATGGATAGCATTGATGAATATTATACATACAATCAATCTACTGGTTCTAAAGTCTATGTTCCTATTGAGTCTTGGCCATTATTCTATCAGTTTGATGAACCTCAAAGTGCTTTACTGAAGGTGGATGCGACTTCAAATATGACTAGTGTTGGAAAAGAAGCAGCCGATGTATTAAATACATATGTCTCTTCTTCAAATGTTCAATACAAAGCACAAGACTTATTGAAGCAGGCAAAAGATATTCAAAATCTTTCTAAATCCACAAATGCCATGTTAATCTGGATTGCCGGTATTTCCTTACTTGTTGGTGGTATTGGTGTTATGAACATCATGTTAGTAACAGTAACAGAAAGAACGAAAGAAATTGGTCTTAAAAAAGCCATTGGTGCTAAGAAAAAAGCCATCCTATTTCAATTCTTAACTGAAGCGATAGTACTTACTTCAATTGGAGGTATTGCAGGTGTAATAACAGGTATTGGCTTAGCTAAATTAATATCTATTCTAAATGGTACACCTGTATCCATTAGTATTCCTGCCATGATACTATCTGTATTATTCTCTATGGCAATCGGTATTATTTTTGGATTGTTACCAAGTTATAAAGCTGCGAATCTTGATCCAATTGAAGCTTTAAGACATGAATAAATGTTGTAACGAGAAAATTCGTTGCAACTTTTGTAAGCGTCAAATTTGAAGGTGGTACAAAATATAGTTGAGACATGACATAATCTTTGCGTAAGGAGATGGTGATTAAACTACATGGCTAAGATCAACAATGTACACAAGGATGAGCCAGACACTTTCGATTTTGTTAAGGTGAATGTATTAGATGATAAAACTAGAAACGGTAATAATTGTACTGTTCGTTACAAGGGTGTTTCTTTCTGTCTGACAAAAGAAAACATTGACTTGGTTTTTGAGTTTATTCAGAGGATGAATCATGCTGGATCTTTCTAAAATCGAAAATATTTATTTAGCTCCTGGAGCCACGGATCTAAGAAAATCAATCGACGGATGTAGTAATGTTGTTCAGTATCAAATGTTTCTTGATCCTTTCAGCCCTTCTATATTTATCTTCTGCAACCGAACAAAGACAACAATCAAAGTTTTAGAATGGGATGGAAATGGATTCTGGCTTCATGCAAAGAAACTGATTGGTAAGGATCGCTTTCGATGGCCCAAATCAAAAGAAGAAGCGAGTATGCTGATTGACAAAAGGCAGTTGTCATGGTTACTGGATGGCCTTGAAATCGAGCAGAAACATGCTCATCACAAAATAGATGCAGTCATTTGAAAAGCGCTTTATTTAAAGTGAAAATGACTGCATTTTATGATATAATAAACAGGTATAAATGAGGCCTGTATGACTGTAAAAGATATTGATTCCATGTCGTTTGACGAACTTAAAAATGAATTTATCCAGTTTAGAAAAATGATGATGGATCATATTTCAGAACAGGAAAAACAAATCCAGGACTATAAGAAGAAAAATGAAGAACTGACTGTAAACATTAAAGAATTACAGTTGGAACTGGCTATTGAAAAAGAAAAATACAAACAGGTGGTAGCTGCTAAATACCAGTCACAGAAGAATCAGATTGCACTGGATATGCCAACTTTATTTGATGATATAGAAGAAGAGGCATTAAAAGTAGAAGATTCAGAAATTGAAGAAGTAATAACAGTTGGTGAACACACAAGAGTTCGCCGTCCTAAGGAACAACATTTGTCTTATGATCACCTGCCAAAAGTAGATGAATATCTGTCTGTACCAGAAGGTGAAGATATCTGTGAAAAATGTGGTTCAAAAATGCATATAAAGAAACATCAGACAAAAGAAGAATTGGTATATGAACCAGCTCGTCTTTTTGTACGTGTTACACATATACCTGTATTAGAATGTGAAAACTGCCAAATCTATAGTGAAGAAGGAAAATCAACATATCATACAGTAACACATCATTTTTTATTTGACAGAAGTATATGTTCACCAGAACTTTTGGCATACATAATCGATATGAAATACAATAATGGTCTTCCATTGTATACAATAGAAAAGATATTTCAAAGAGATCACACAATCATACCAAGACAAAACATGTCAAACTGGGTGATTGGAAGCATGAAATATCTGGAACCATTCTACAATCTGATGAAAGAGGATCTTTTAAGGATGAAGCTTATACATGCAGATGAAACTACAACTCAGGTATTGAATGAAGAAGGAAAGCCAAGTACATCCACATCCTATATGTGGGTATATCGTTCCAATAAGCATGAAGTGCCGATTGTACTGTATGATTACCATTCTACAAGATCAGGAGACTGTCCAAAAGAATTCCTAAAAGGATATAGCGGATATCTAGAATCAGACGCATACGACGGATACAATAAAGTCGAAAACGTAATTCGATGTCTGTGTAATGTCCATGCCTTAAGTAAATTCAAGGATTCATATAAACTGCTTCCAAACAATAAGGAACGAAAAACAAGCGATGAGGCAAAAGCCATACAGAAATATGACGAAATCATCCACCATTCAAATCTTATTGATGAAAAAGCAGCTGAAAAATATTCGAATCCTGAAAAGCGAATGGAATATATCACAAAGAGACGAAAAGAAGAACTCAAGCCAAAGTTTGAGAAGTTTTTATCGTATCTTGAAGAAATCGAACCAAGAAACAAAGGCAAATATTCCATGAGCAAAGCAATCCAGTATGTATTGAACAACAAAGAAGGACTTATGGAATTTACAAATGATGCGATCATCCCACATGACAATACAAGCTGTGAAAGAAGTATACGCCCATTTGTAGTCATACGAAATCGATGCAAATTCAGCGTAAGCGTACATGGAGCACAAGCGAGTGCCATGATCTATTCATTAGTAATCAGCTGTATAGAAAATAAACAGAATCCATACATGTACTTTACTCATTCATTTGAAAATCTACCAAAATTAGATTTAACAAATAAAGAAGAACTGAGAAAGTATTTGCCATACAGTCGAGAACTACCAAGCTATATCCGAACATTATCAAAGAGCGAAATAAAAGCCATCCTTAATGAAGCCAACTCACAAGTGTGATCCAGCAAGGATGGCTTTATTATATATTCGTCAGCAGTTTATTTGTACCACCTTCAAATTTGACGCTTACTCTCATATCGTAGAAGATGAGCTTTTTCAAGAAAATACAATAACTATCGTCGTATCTCATGATAATGAATGGAATGATTATGTAGATCAGATAGTTAAATTATGAGAAATCTAAAGACGAATTATAAGGATTATCAAATAAAATCATAAATAGTGTATTGCCGCACTCTAAACAGCTACCAAAGAATCTATATGTAAAATAGAAAAGATCCGATTGGCAATGACATAGTATCATTTCAAATTGGATCTTTTAATATGGGCTCTATTTGACGCTTACCTCTTCGTGGATTTATTGGCTCTGAGTAATGGATTGGGTGGTTCTCAGTGCTGGACGGTATGGCTCTGAATGCGTGGAATACTCACAATATAAATAAAATTAAAGCAATCGTACAACACAATTAGATACATAATCACAAAATCTAATTATATTGCAATATACATCCATTCCAATTTGAAGTATCTGGCATAAAAATACGACCTCCTTGTAGATCTATTATTTCACAAAGAGATTGTTCTTTTAATCTAGGTCCTATTTGACACTTACGTTTATTTGTACCACCTTTAAATTTAACGCTTATGAATTTATTGTGCCAAAAAAAATTCCGTAGACAAACCCGAGTCTATAACCCTAAAGCTTGTACAATACGGAATACTTTTTATTTATTTTTTTATTCTGAAATTTAAATCTCTTTTACTTCATAACAATCTCAACTTGATACAATTAAAAACCAAGAACCTGCGAATACAGCAGGACTTTCAAGATCTTCCAATTCATCAAGTTCAGTTAAATCATCGGAATATGAATCTAAAATTTTTGATTCTTTTTTAAAATCTTCCATCTTAATCTCTCCTTTCTCATTTTGTACAAAATCATATAATCAAAAGAATACATAGGCCTAATTCTTTTTGATTCTAAAACAGTGAAGAATTGTAAATATATATATTGACATCACACAAAAATCTTTTATAACTAAAATGATTTTTTATGATTATATTTTCTTAATATTCCATAACGTAAAATATTATAGCCGTCAGTTTCTAATAAAGGAATAGGTAATAAATTAAACATAATAAAGCTTAAAGT
>OHFB01001173.1_pt1 | contig 10789 bp, 8 predicted proteins | sample 1567461 | NCBI WGS metagenome assembly OHFB01 (sample SAMEA3879566, study PRJEB24766) | human gut metagenome | biome: human-associated habitat; feature: feces | place: USA | collected 1985/1987
ATCGAGCAGAGTTTTACACCTAATTGGGGATAAAGCAGCTCATGGCGGGCGGCGGTGTTGCCCTTATCGGCACTATCCTTGTACCGCTTCTTTCCGGTCTGTTCGGATAAGTTTACGGAGGGTAGCCTATGGAGAGCATACTTGACGCGATTAACGAATGGATAAAGGAAATCCTTATCGGCGCGATAAACGGTAATCTGTCAACTATGTTCGGGGACGTAAACGAAAAAGTAGGCACCATTGCAGCGGAGGTAGGCAAGACCCCGCAGGGGTGGAACGCGAACATTTTCAACATGATACAAAATCTGTCGGAAAATGTGATTGTACCCATTGCGGGGCTTGTCATTACCTATGTCCTCTGTTATGAGCTTATCAGCATGGTAACGGAAAAAAACAATATGCACGACGTTGACACATTCCTATTTTTTAAGTGGTTTTTCAAAGCCTTTGTTGCCGTTTTCTTGGTAACACATACCTTTGATATTACTATGGCGGTGTTTGATATGGCGCAGCATATTGTGTCCGGCGCGGCGGGGGTTATCGGCGGCGATACGAATATCGACGTAACCGAAGCCCTTGCCGCCATGCAGGAGGGACTAAAAGATATGGAAATCCCCGAACTACTGTTACTTGTCATGGAAACGAGCCTTGTAAGCCTTTGTATGAAAATCATGTCCGTACTGATAACCGTTATCCTCTACGGAAGAATGATTGAGATATACGCCTACTGTTCCGTTTCCCCTATCCCTTTTGCCACCATGACAAACCGGGAATGGGGACAGATTGGGAACAACTACCTAAAGGGGCTGTTTGCACTTGGGTTTCAAGGCTTCCTCATTATGATATGCGTTGGCATTTACGCAGTTTTGGTAGGCGAAATGGTGGTAGCGGACAACCTGCACAGCGCGATTTTCTCCCTTGCAGCCTATACCGTTATCCTCTGTTTCTCCCTGTTCAAATCCGGCGCACTGGCAAAATCTATTTTCAATGCACATTAACACAGCACTCGCGGGAAAGTCCCGCAGAAAGGAGGTTTTTTCTTGGCGTATGTACCTGTACCCAAAGACTTATCCAAAGTCAAAACAAAAGTCGCTTTCAATCTGACAAAGCGGCAAATCCTTTGTTTTTCAGTGGCACTTCTTATGGGACTGCCACTTTTCTTTTTGCTCAAAGACAGCGCAGGGACGAGCCTTGCGGCAATGGCAATGATTGTCGTTATGCTTCCCTGCTTCTTGGTTGCCATGTATGAAAAGCATGGACAGCCCCTTGAAGTGGTAGTTAAGAACATTATTCAGACAAAATTTACCCGCCCCAAAGTGCGACCGTATCAGACGGAAAACCTGTATGCACTCTTGGAGAAACAGCGGGCATTAGAAAAGGAGGTATCAGCGATTGTCAAAAGGACAGACAAAAAAGACGCGGGAAGCCGCAGGAAACAGGCGTAAGCTGACCCGCGCAGAAAAGAAACAGATAGCGGCGGTTATCCGGCAGGCAAAGGGGGACGGCAAAGCCCACACCGCACAGCAGACCATTCCCTACCTTGCCATGTACCCGGACGGTATCTGCAAAGTGGCACAGCGGAAGTATTCAAAGAGCATTGCCTTTGAGGACATCAACTATCAGCTTGCACAGGCAGACGATAAGACCGCCATTTTTGAAAACTGGTGCGATTTTCTCAACTACTTTGACGCAAGCGTGAACGTGCAGCTTTCTTTTATCAATCAAGGCTCACAGCAGGAACAGGCAGCGCGGGCAATCCATATCCCGCCGCAAAATGACGATTTTAATTCTATCCGCACCGAGTATTCCGATATGCTGAAATCGCAGCTTGCCAAAGGGAACAACGGGCTTGTAAAGCACAAGTACATCACATTTTCCATTGAAGCGGACAATCCGGCGGCGGCAAGAGCGCGGCTTTCCCGTATCGAAACCGACGTACTCAATAACTTCAAGGTACTTGGCGTATCGGCGCACCCCTTATCCGGCTATGAACGCCTAAAGGTGCTGCATGGGGTATTCCACCCGGCAGGCGAGCCGTTCTCATTCTCTTATGACTGGCTGACCCCGACGGGGCTTACCACAAAGGACTTTATCGCCCCGTCCTCTTTCAAGTTCGGGGAGGGACGCTACTTTGCTATGGGGAAAAAGACGGGGGCGGTATCGTTCCTTGAAATCCTTGCCCCGGAGTTAAACGACCGTATCTTAGCGGATATGTTGGACTTGGAAACAGGGGTCATTGTCAATCTCCACATTAAAAGTATCGACCAGTCGGAAGCAATCAAGACCATTAAGCGCAAAATCACTGACCTTGACAAGATGAAGATTGAGGAACAGAAAAAAGCGGTTAGAAGCGGTTACGATATGGATATAATCCCGTCCGACCTTGCCACTTTTGGAAATGAAGCAAAGAATTTGTTGCAGGATTTACAGAGCCGCAACGAGCGAATGTTTCTGCTCACGTTCCTTGTGGTAAACATGGCAGATACAAAGCGGAAACTGGAAAACGATATTTTTGCGGCGGCGGGCATTGCACAGAAATACAACTGCGCCTTGACCCGTCTTGACTATCAGCAGGAAGCGGGGCTGATGTCCTCTGTCCCTTTGGGGGAGAACCTTATCCCGATACAGCGGGGACTTACCACATCAAGCACCGCTATTTTTATCCCGTTCATCACGCAGGAGCTATTTCAGACCGGGGCTGCCCTGTATTACGGCTTAAATGCCCTGTCAAACAACATGATACTCTGCGACCGCAAGCAGCTTAAAAACCCGAATGGGCTTATCTTGGGAACACCGGGCAGCGGAAAATCCTTTGCGGCAAAGCGGGAAATCACAAACGCCTTTCTCATTACTGACGACGATATTTTTATCTGCGACCCGGAAGCCGAGTATTTTGCCCTTGTCAAGCGGCTTGGTGGGCAAGTGATACGCTTATCCCCGACCGGGAAAGGCATGGACGGTACGCCCCAGTATGTGAACCCTATGGATATGAACCTTAATTACAGCGAGGACGACAGCCCCCTTGCACTGAAAAGCGATTTTATCCTTTCCCTCTGCGAGCTTGTCATTGGCGGCAAGGAGGGCTTGCAGCCCGTTGATAAGACCGTCATTGACCGCGCCGTAAGGAATGTGTACCGGGATTATCTTGCTGACCCTGTACCGGAGAAAATGCCTATCTTGGGCGACCTTTACGACGAGCTGTTAAGACAGCCGGAGCCGGAAGCTGCCCGTATCGCGGCGGCATTGGAGCTGTATGTTTCCGGCAGCCTTAACGTATTCAACCACAGAACGAATGTGGAACTTTCTAACCGCCTTGTCTGCTTTGATATAAAGCAGCTTGGAAAGCAGCTCAAAAAGTTAGGTATGCTCATTGTGCAAGACCAGATATGGAACCGCGTTACCATTAACCGGGCAGAAAAGAAATCTACCCGCTACTATATGGACGAATTTCATTTGCTCTTAAAAGAGGAACAGACAGCAGCTTACAGTGTTGAAATTTGGAAGCGTTTCCGTAAATGGGGCGGCATACCGACAGCTATCACGCAGAACATAAAGGACTTGCTTGCTTCCCGCGAGGTGGAAAATATCTTTGAAAACTCTGATTTTGTCCTCATGCTCAATCAGGCGCAGGGCGACCGGGCTATCCTTGCAAAGCAGCTTAATATTTCCCCGCAACAGATGAAGTATGTAACCCACACCGAAGCGGGCGAGGGACTTATCTTTTATGGAAATGTGGTGCTGCCCTTTGTAGACCATTTCCCGAAAGATACCGAGCTTTACCGCATTATGACGACGAAGCCGGAGGAAGTGAGCAGCCTATGAAACAGTTAAAACCACGCGATAAAATCACACAGAAAATGACCCGCGACGGTGCGGTGGAAATCAATGAAACACAGCAGACTGCCGAGCGTATCAGCAGCCGGGAAGCAGACCGCGACTTTTCACAGCCGGACACCGCTACCGCAGAGCGCGTCATAGAGCACCTTGACGCAGCCCATACCCGAAAGGCAAGCAAAAAGGCAGTCAAGAAAGCGCAGGAAGCGGCTGTTTTGCGTACTTCCACTTCCCGCTTGCAGTTTACCGACGAGGAACGGGCAACGCCGGAATTGAAAACTTACATCAAAAAATCAGAAAAAGCAGCCGACAAACTGGACGCGGCAAAGGCAGCTATCCCGAAGCAGAAGAAACTTGTAAAAGAGCGCACCTTTGAGGAAACTACCGGAAAGGCAAAGACCCGGCTTTACTTTGAGGAACAGGAAAAGCCGATACCCGGCGGCAAAGCCCACAGTAACCCGTTATCCCGCCCCGCGCAGGAAGCGGGTATTTTTGTTCACAACAAAATCCACAGCGTCGAGAAAGACAATTCCGGCGTGGAGGGCGCGCACAAATCGGAGGAGCTTGCCGAGCGCGGCACAAGGTACGGGACAAGAAAATTAAAACAGGGCTACCGCAGCCATAAGCTGAAACCCTACCGGGAAGCGGCAAAGGCAGAAAAGGCAGCGTTCAAGGCAAATGTGAATTTCCAGTATCACAAAGCCTTACAGGAAAACCCGCAGCTTACAAGCAATCCCTTTTCCCGGTTCATACAGAAACAAAAAATCAAACGCCAGTATGTAAAGCCCGTAAAGAAAGGCGGCGCAGCCACCGCCAAAGCAGCCGCCGGAGTGTCCCAAACAGCGGCAAAGAAAGCGGCTGCCTTTGCAGGACGACACCCGGCAGGCGTGATAATCGCTATCGCCGCGCTGCTTCTGTTCATCATGGTATCGGTAGGGCTTTCCTCTTGCGGTGCAATGTTTTCCGGCAGCATGAACAGCGTGTTAGGGACTTCCTACACGTCGGAGGACAGCGACCTTGTGGCAACGGAACAGAGCTATGCCGCAATGGAAAATGAGCTGCAACAGGAAATTGATAATATCGAAAGCACCCACAGCGGCTATGATGAATACCGCTATGACCTTGACACTATCGGGCATAACCCCCACGAATTAGCGTCGTACTTGACTGCCCTTTTGCAGAGTTACACCCCGCAGAGCGCACAGGCAGAGCTAAATCGGCTGTTCGGCTTACAGTACACCTTGACGCTGACAGAAGAAATCGAGATACGCACCACCACCGACGAGGAGGGCAACGAGGAAGAATACGAATACCGTATCTTAAATGTGAAACTGACAAACAAGCCGATTGCTTCCCTTGCGGAAGAACTGCTGAACCCACAGCAGTTTGAAATGTTCAAGGTGTACTTACAGACACAGGGCAACAAACCGTTGATTTTTGGCGGCGGCTCTCCCGACGGAAGCCCGTCCGAGGATTTAAGCGGCGTGGAGTTTGTAAACGGTACGCGCCCCGGAAATCAAGAGCTTATGGAGCTTGCAAAGCAGCAAGTCGGAAATGTGGGCGGCTACCCTTACTGGTCTTGGTACGGCTTTAACAGCCGCGTGGAATGGTGCGCCTGTTTTGTATCATGGTGCTACAATCAAGCCGGAAAAAGCGAACCGCGCTTTGCGGGCTGCGAATGGCAGGGTGTCCCTTGGTTTCAGTCAAGGGGACAATGGGGCGCACGCGGCTATGAGAATATCGCACCGGGCGACGCTATCTTTTTCGATTGGGATTTAGACGGCGTTGCCGACCATGTGGGGCTTGTGCTTGGCAGGGACGGAAGCCGCGTCTATACCGTTGAGGGCAATTCCGGCGACGCCTGCAAGATAAAGAGCTATGACCTTAACTATCAATGTATCAAAGGCTACGGGCTGATGAACTGGTAAAGCAGCCCCCAAAAGAAAGGAGAATTTCATTTATGGCAAACAATAAAATCGACCGTATCAATAAGGAAATCGCAAAGACCCGCGAGAAAATCACAGAGTATCAGAACAAGTTAAAAGGACTGGAAGCGCAGAAAACCGAAGCGGAAAACCTTGAAATCGTGCAGCTTGTACGCGCTATGCGTCTGACCCCGCAGGAACTGAACGCTATGCTGTCCGGCGGCGGTATTCCCGGCATGAGTGCCGCCCCTGCTTCTGATGAAGCGGCAGACTACGAAGAACAGGAGGACAATGCAGATGAAGAATAAACTGAAAAAGACCATAACTGCCCTTTGTGCCGCCCTTATCCTTATGGGCGGTTTTTCTGTCCCTGCCTATGCACAGGGCGCAGCCACAGAGCCACCCGCAGAGGACGCGACCAACGACAGCAATGTAGTGGTGGAAGAACCGGAAACCCCACCTCTTACCCCAAAGGGCAACGCAACACTGGTGGACGATTTCGGCGGCAATAAGCAGCTTATCACTGTTACCACCAAAGGCGGCAACTACTTCTATATCCTCATTGACCGGGCAGCCGAGGAGGAACAGACCGTACATTTCCTTAATCAAGTGGACGAAGCCGACCTTATGGCACTGACCGAAAACGGCGAAGCTGCCAAAAAGCCGGAAATCTGTAACTGTACGGAAAAATGCGAAGTCGGAAAGGTAAACACGTCCTGCCCGGTATGTGTTACCAGTATGACAGGCTGCACAGGCAAAGAACCTACCCCAACACCAACGGAGCAGCCGGAAGAACTGAAAGAAAAAGGCGGCAATCCCGGTGTGGTGCTTGCCTTAGTCCTCTTTGTGCTGCTTGGTGGCGGCGCAGCGTTCTACTACTTTAAGTTTATAAAACCGAAGCAGAACGTGAAAGGAAACACCGACCTTGAAGATTTTGACTTTGAGGACTACGACGAGGACGAGCCGGAAGCAGATACCGGGGAAACTCCCGAAGATGAAGAAACGGAGGAAGAAACCCTATGACCCTGTTTACCGACAATCCCTTTGAAAAGATGATGATACAGAAACCGGACTATGGCAAACGTGAAAAATCCCCGCCGGAGCTTTCTTCCCCACGTTGCGCGGGCTGCCCTTACAAGGGGCAGTCCCCTTGTGTGGGGTACTGTATGAGAAAACTGGAAAATAAACGACAGACCGAACGATAAAAAGATGTACTTGCGATATGGAATATGATATAATTGTTCCAACCATAGGAAATGACAGAGACAAACAAACTTGAAGTTGAGGAAAAGAAAGAATGGAAGATAAAAAGATATTGCTTGATAATATTGATAAAATTCATACAACCGAAATGGGAGTTGATAGAATTAAAAGAAACCTAAAAATAGATACAGCAGATGTTGTTGAGTATTGCAAAAATAAGGTATTAGATAAAAATTGCAATATATACAAACAGGGTAAAAATTGGTATTGCGAGGTTGAAAATATCAAAATTACTATCAATTCATATAGCTATACAATCATTACAGCACATATTGTTAAGTAATTTTCAGTTTGTCAAATTATTTTTATATTTCATATCGCACAATTTTATACAATCACTTAGGAGCAATCGAAAAATCGGTTGCTCTTTTCTTTTACCCGAAAGGAGGATTTTTATTTGATTTTAGTTATCGCAGAAAAGCCCAGTGTGGCACAGACAATCGCTGCCGTACTTGGGGCAAAGGAAAAGAAAGACGGATTTCTCACAGGAAGCGGCTATATCGTTTCTTGGTGTGTGGGACATTTGGTAGGGCTTTCCGAAGCTGCCGCCTACGGGGAGCAGTATAAAAAGTGGAGCTATGACAGCTTACCGATTTTGCCGCAGGAATGGAAGTACACCGTTGCTTCTGACAAGGAAAAGCAATTCAAAACCCTAAAAGAGCTTATGCACCGGGCAGACGTTTCCGAAGTCGTCAATGCCTGCGACGCGGGGCGCGAGGGAGAACTCATTTTCCGTTTTGTCTATGAAATGGCGGGCTGCAAGAAACCTATGCGCCGCCTTTGGATTTCTTCTATGGAGGACAGCGCAATCAAAGAGGGCTTTTCCCGTCTGAAGAACGGCGAGGAATACGACGCGCTCTTTGCTTCCGCATTGTGCAGGGCAAAGGCTGACTGGTTAATCGGTATCAATGCCACCCGCCTTTTCTCTGTCCTTTACAATCATACCTTGAACGTGGGACGCGTACAGACCCCGACCTTAAAAATGCTTGTTGACCGGGACGCAGCGATTACCACATTTAAGAAAGAAAAATACTACCATGTGCGCCTTGTCTTATCCGGCGCGGAAGCTGCAAGCGAAAAACTATCTGACCGTTCCGAAGCTGACAAGCTGAAAGCTGCTTGCGAAGTGTCAAAAGCAGTCTGTGCTTCCCTTGTGAAAGAGAAAAAGACCGCAGCCCCGCCGAAGCTCTTTGACCTTACTTCTTTACAGAGGGAAGCAAACCGCCTGTTCGGTTATACCGCAAAGCAGACCCTTGACCTTGCACAAGCCCTGTATGAAAAAAGACTTCTTACTTATCCGAGAACAGACAGCGCATTTCTGACCGACGACATGAGCGACACAGCGGCGGGCATTATCAAGCTGCTTTGTGGGAAATTTTCTTTTATGGCGGGAAAAGACTTCACGCCGGAGCTTGGAAAGGTGCTGAACAGTAAAAAGGTATCAGACCACCATGCCATTATCCCGACTATGGAGCTTGCAAAGACCGACCTTGCCACGCTGCCGGAAAGCGAAAGGAATATCCTTACCCTTGCCGGGGCGCGTCTGCTCATGGCGACCGCTGCACCGCATACCTTTGAAGCGGTTACAGCAGTTTTTGAATGTGCCGGACAGTCTTTTATCGCAAGGGGAAAAACGGTGCTGTCCGACGGGTGGAAAGAGATTGACCGAAGATACAGGGCAGCCTTAAAGAACAAGCCCGAAACGGACGACGCAGACAGTGACACAGAAAAGACCCTGCCGCCATTTACCGAGGGACAGACCTTTGAAAATCCGACGGCAAAGGTAACGGAGCATGACACAACACCGCCAAAACCTCACAACGAAGCGTCGCTGCTCTCTGCTATGGAGCGCGCCGGAAGTGAGGACACCGACCCGGACGCAGAACGCAAAGGGCTTGGAACTCCCGCCACCCGCGCCGCCGTCATTGAAAAACTGGTAAAGGGCGGCTTTGTGGAGCGAAAAGGCAAGCAGCTACTTCCCACAAAGGACGGTATCAATCTTGTGTGTGTCCTGCCGGACACCTTGACAAGCCCGCAGCTTACCGCAGAATGGGAAAACAATCTGACGCAGATTGCCAAAGGCAAGGCAGACCCCGCCGCATTTATGGAGGGTATCGAGGATATGGCGCGGGAACTGGTAAAGACCTATCCGTTTCTTTCTGATGATAAAGCGCAGATGTTCAAGCCGGAACGGGAAGCGTTGGGAAGCTGCCCCCGCTGCGGTTCTCCTGTCTATGAGGGCAAGAAAAATTACTATTGCAGCAACAAGGAATGTATCTTTACCATGTGGAAAAATGACCGTTTCTTTGAAGAACGAAAAGTAACCTTTACCCCGAAGATTGCCGCAGCACTCTTAAAATCCGGCAAGGTAAATGTGAAAAAGCTCTATTCCCCAAAGACGGGCAAAACCTACGACGGAACTATCGTATTGGCTGATACGGGCGGGAAATACGTCAATTACCGGGTGGAGCTTCCGAAGAAGAAATAACTGAATAGCAAGCATAGGAAAAGAGTACTCTTTTCCGTAAAATCCCTGCTTTCTCTATCGAGAACGGCGGGGATTTTTGCTTGTTGGGAAGTGTCCCAACCCCTCTGAAATCTTGAAAAAATCTATAAAATCTTTGGCAAAAACGCGGGCGTGGGGTACTGAATGATGAAACAGGGAAATGCAGCGTCCGCGCTGTCCTTTGGAAAGGAGGTTACACATGGCAAGTTTACGGGACACCGTAAAGGACTATCAAGAAGAATTAAGGGACGGTATCGCTTGGGTGGCGTTTTGGAAAACGGGACGTTCTTGGAACGCTGAATATTTCCACCTTGAAATGGGCGACTACCTCTACCCGGAGGACAGAAGCCGCATGGAAGAAATCAAACAGACTGACCCCGCCGCCGTTGTGGTAAACGGCTATTATTCCGGCTATCTTGGCGAGGATATGAGCCTTGACGAGCTGACCGCCGGGGTGCGCCGCCACTACGAAAACGGATATAGCAATATCGGGGAATTTATCGAAGCCCACGACGACAGGCTGCCGCCGGAGCTTATCGAGGAAGCAAGAGCCGCCGCCCACGCTGCGGGGCTTCCTTTCTCTGAAAAAGCCTACCGGGACGGCGAAGAACCCGACCCCTATCTATTTGACGGGAGTATGAGCATGGAGGACTACGCGCTTATGCACCGCATGATTGAGAAAGAAAGGAGCGAACGCATGGAACAACCGATTTTAAGCGGGTATCTTTCTAATCTTGGAAAGTACACCGAGGGCAGACCTGCGGGCGAATGGGTATCATTCCCCACGACTGCCGAGCATTTGAAAGAAGTCTTTGACCGTATCGGGATAGACGGCAAAAACTACGGGGAGCTGCATATCACAGAATACCAGTCCTCTATTGCAGGACTGGCAGGAAAATTGACCGAGCTTGAAAGCCTTGACGAACTGAACTATTTGAGCGAACTTTTGAAAATGCAGTTTGACGACGACCGGGAAAAATTTGTTGCAGCTATGGAATACGGCGACCATACAAGGGACTTGCAGGACATCATCAACCTTGCACAAAACCTTGATTGTTACTGGCTTTATCCGTCCGTACAGAGTGAGGAAGATTACGGGCATTATCTGATTGAAGAACTGGACGAGTTGGAGCTGCCCGAAGAAGCAAAAAAATATTTCATGTATGAGGAATACGGGCGGGACGCTGCTATCAATGACGGGGGCAGATTTACCGAGCAGGGATATATCTACAACAACCGCAACACCTTTACACAGTGGTAT
>OHFB01001188.1_pt1 | contig 10684 bp, 7 predicted proteins | sample 1567461 | NCBI WGS metagenome assembly OHFB01 (sample SAMEA3879566, study PRJEB24766) | human gut metagenome | biome: human-associated habitat; feature: feces | place: USA | collected 1985/1987
AATACGCAGCCACTCCGTACAACTCGTCTCATCAAATGTTTTACTGGATTTTGGTAAACGATATCTTTTCCATTCCTTCGTATTATCATATTTACAATTAATGGGTTACGACCTTTCAGCTTCTTCCTCCTTTCGTTTACTGTTTATAAACAACAGGAATGCAGTTGCAAGAATCGCTGCACCACTGATTGTAAACCCATAGATACCAGGGCCACCGGTACTTGGTAACGAATATAGTTTTGAATTTTTGATTGTCTGTACTACATCCAACAACTGACCTTCATCATTTCCAAGAGTTACCTGAATTACATTACCCGTAATAGAATACCCATCCGGAGCTTTAATCTCTGTAATTGTATAAATTCCCGGCTCCAGTCTGTCAAATTTCGCTCTGCCATTGGAATCAGTTGTTACTGTAATTACATTTCCAGATTCATCCTTTAGATCCTGTCCATCCTTCTGAAGTTTGAACTCTGCACCTTCAAGAAAGATTTTTTGATCTTCACTGTCAATCTTAATGATTGTTATGGATCCATACCTCTTATTTGTAATTGTAATATTTTTCTGTGTTGCATCACTTTCATCGACTGCCAGATCACTGTAGTTTACTTCATACTCGATATCTCCGATCATCATTGCTGAGTCAGTTTTTACATATCCTGTTTTATCTGTGCCGATAATAAAATCCGCTGTTTCCAGCTCTGCTGCCGGTCGAAGCTCTTTTACAACATATTCAATTGCAGGATCCAGTCTATCAAATATTCCGGAATACTTATTCGTTTCATTGAGTTCCAGATATTTATCAGTTACCGGTGTTAATATCTCTACGTCACCTTTTACTGTTTTCTGATACAGACCTGCATAAACAGGAACTGCTCCGGCTATTTCAGAAGATCCGGCCTTCCATATCTTATTCACTTTAATCTTGCTATATGGAGTATTCGTAACGGTCATCTCTGCATTGTAATACAGTTTAATAATTCCCTCATTTCCAACTGCAGAAGTTTCGTTTTGATGTCCTGTATCTCCTTCCATTACCTTATTTTTAATCTCATATGAAGGATCTTTATATTTATTCTGTGTATCAAGTTCTTCCTCTGTTACCCTGTAATAAGTGCCTGAAATAATTTCGGTAATTGCAACTGTATAATCTTTTCTGATTCCTGGAATAATTCCATTGTCAGTCGTTCCGCATACAGCAGGACTTTGTCCTTTATTTACAAGATCCTGATTCTCATCATAAGCATAATAATTTCCTGCCCTATCTCTCAGATAATATTCTCCTGAATAAGGCTGTAAATGATCTTTATCAGGACCAAGCTCTATTTTGAAAGAAAACGTATCATCCGTGTTCACATCCGGATTCATCCTCTTGGTGATCCGAAGCTCTCGCCTGTTTGCTGCTGAACAGTTATTTGTGTAAACTACAACAGGTCTTTCACTGACCTGTTTCGTATCAGTCATAATATCTTTTACTTCACCTGTCTGTTCATTGTTTTCATCAAACTCTGTATAGCTGGTATTATTGATCGTAATCTGATCATACTCTTCCGATCTTACTCCAACCTCTTTTACATAATATTTTCGATTGGCTTTCAGGCCTGTAAAGATTGCAGATTCATCGGGTTTTAAATAAAACACACCATCATACGTTTTTCCATTAACATTCTCTCCGTCAAAAAAATCAATCGGAGTTCCAGTCGGCTTACCCGCATTTCCTTTTACTGCACTCTTTAAAAGCTCATATTCACTATCTGAATATATCTCATTTCCATTTGTATTCGTGCTCAGAATTTTCTGCGCATATACCTGGAATGCAAACTTTACATTGCTGTATTTTTCCTTGTCAGTGTTGCTGAGCTCTTTTCTTACTTCAGCCTGTCCGCTCGGAATGACCTGAATGTTAAATTTCACATGAAGATTAGAAGCTCCTGCACCTCGCTCCATATAAAACATCTTGAATTTATGAGTCGTATAATCCTTAAATGTATTTCCTGTGAAATAATTTTTAACAAGATCATCATTCCAGTCTGTTCCATCCGGGAATACTCTCGCTGCCTGAAATATTGCTTTCAGTGTAGTCTCAGATGAAACAGGTGCCTGTCCGGTTTTACAGTCCTTCCAGCTTACAACACCTGTATTGAAATTAATCTTACCGGAATGGGCATCATGTACACCACCAATATCAAGAACCAGTACGCCATCAATGTAAATCCACATATCATCATCGCCATTGAACTCATAAATCATGTCCTGCCTGGTTGCTCCATCCGGAAGCGTAGCTTTACCGTCTTTTGGCTGAAGAAAATTTGCTCCCATGTACATACCGAAATAATAATCATTTGTTCCCTGGGTCAGATAAAGTTCTTTACCTTTTGCCTGCTCTTTATTACTTAATGCCCGTCCATCTTCATCATATAAATTTGTATTAGTTGAAAAACCTCCGTTCGCGATTGCATTATATGGCATGAAATTTCCACGTTGATAAAAATACCTGTTTTCATTACTCGGAGTTCCAATTGCATCATAAACCGTAAAGTCGGAATTATCTCCCAGATAAGCATAATTTCTGAAACTGCTGTACTCATAATATCCTGTCGCATCATAAACAGATTTCAAAAATAAATGATTCACTTCTTTTCCATTAAATAATGACTCCAGGCTTTTTCCATTCTTCACTGTTGTTGGATATTCAGATGATTTCGGTATTTTGTTATTCAATAAATTCTTTTTTATACTTCCATCACCATATGATCCCCCTATATCTATTAAGGAGTTCATGCTCTCACCTATTGCACGTACTTCTGGAATATTATCTCCTTCCAGGTTTTTCATTCTCATTGTAATTCCATCCCCGGTATGGTCCACTGTTTCAACTGTTTCCATATTCTGCGCATAAATGAAATATACGGTACCATTGATATTACTCCAGTTACCATTGGAATCTGCACTGTTGTATTGATTACTTCCACCGGAATAACGCAGTCTCTTAATTTCAGTTCCCTCATCCGTTGCTGTTGAGCTTACCTTTGCTTTATAAAAAGAATATCCTGTAACTGCCGGAGCTATTGAACTTACCTTAACCTCATTATTGCTTTTCAAGTTTTGGGATTGATTATTTCCGAGTGAAACTCCTGCCGTATTGATCAGTTGAATTCTCAATGTATCGGAACTGCTCTTCCACGTAATCGTAAATACAGAAAAGCTCTCCGTCTCAAACTCAGCTTTCTGAACTTCCCCCTCTATATTAGCCTCCACATTTGCTGTTCCGTCCTGGGTCATGTCTACAACAGATTGTACATTTCCATTCTCATCTTCAACCAGATGCATTACTGCAATGTCAAATGCCTGCTGTGCTTCATTCACTTCCTCCGGCTCCGCTGATTCCTGATATTCCATCGAAATCTTAACTTTTCCATCTTCCGGATTGATCTTATGTCCGTCGTTGCCTGCAAAATAGATATCATAAGCCAGAAATCCTGCGATGGAATACTCTTCGTTCTCAGCTTTGTTTTCAAGCTGTGCCGCTACCTCGGAATACTGATCTGATTCTTTTTCAACCTGTGTTACCACAAACTCTGCGTCTTCCGGAATGACTCCGCTGGCAGCAGTTGCTGTTACAATTACATTATCCACAGTCCTTGTATAAGTAACTGGTTCTTCCTGCTCCATATCCGTTGCTTCTTCAGCTAACTCTTCAACCTCCTCAGAATCCTGATGACTTTCTTCCTCTGCTTCTTCAGGATTTTTCTCCAGATTCTCTGCTGCTTTTTCTTCTTCCTGCCTGTCCGGATTCTCCGCAGGCTGCTCTTCCTGCTGCTCTGTTTCCCCAACCTCACTGGTTTTTACATCAGGTGTGATTTCTTCAGCGGTCCATACGGAAGTATTTTCATCATCTGAAAACAACTCCTCCGTCTCATCTCCCAATATTTCATCCGCGGAGATTGTGTATGCGCTTGGCATACAGGACACCATCAACGCCAAAGACACCATAAATGCCAGGATTTTTCTCATCTTAACATTCTTCAATCTCTTCATACCTTGCCCGCTTTCCTGTGTGTGCATTAACGTGTACTATATTCTTTATTACCTTCCTTCTTTTTTTATTCCTTTCTTTTTTTAAGAACTTCCGTTTTTTTGTTCCTCACCAAAAGTTTCTCCTGATGTAATGATCCGAAACAGCTTTTTGACCTTGATATCAATTATTTCTGAGTATCAAAAAAAGAGCCTCCGGACCCTAAGGCCCAAAAGCTCTCTTCCAAATATTCACATATTCAGTTCAAAATCTCATCCAACACGAAGACGGAATTTCTGGATCTCTTTTTCACTGGAAACTCTCTCAATCTCAGCACCGAGACTTCTCAGCTTCTCCTCAAAATTCTCATATCCACGCTGAATATAAACGATATCATCAACAACCGTTACACCCTCTGCTGCCAGACCTGCAATAACAAGTGCAGCACCTGCGCGAAGATCCGGAGCACTGACACGCGCACCGGTAAGCTTCTTCACACCATCAATGATAGCAGAATTCCCCTCTACCTTGATATTTGCTCCCATACGGGAAAGCTCATCTGCATATTTGAAACGGTTCTCAAAAATACTCTCAGTAACAATACTTGTACCCTCAGCAAGTGCAAGGGTAACTGCGATCTGTGGCTGCATATCTGTAGGATATCCGGGATATGGAAGAGTCTTTACATGAGTACGGTGAAGTCTCTTTGGTGCACGTACACGAACTGCATCATCAAATTCCTCAACCTCACATCCAATTTCTTCAAGTTTAGCCGTAGTTGCTTCCAGATGCTTCGGAATTACATTCTTAACTGTTACATCTCCGCCTGTTGCTGCCGCAGCAAACATAAATGTACCTGCCTCGATCTGATCCGGAATAATAGAATACTCTGTACGGTGGAGCTTCTCCACACCTTTAATACGGATCACATCTGTACCTGCACCTTTAATATTTGCCCCCATACTGTTCAGGAAGTTGGCAACGTCAACTACATGCGGTTCTCTTGCGGCATTTTCCAAAATAGTACGTCCCGGAGCCAATGAGGCTGCCATCATAATATTGATCGTTGCACCTACAGAGACAACGTCAAGGAAAATATGGCTTCCATGAAGTTCATCTGCTTTCGCAACAATTGCTCCATGCATGATATCTACATCTGCACCAAGCGCTCTGAATCCCTTCAGATGCTGGTCGATCGGACGGCTTCCGATGTTGCATCCACCTGGAAGCGGTACCTCTGCATGTTTATACTTACCAAGAAGTGCTCCCAGCAGATAGTAGGAAGCTCTGATCTTCTTGATATATTCATAATCAACACTTACATCTCCAATTGTAGATCCGTTAATCTTCACAGTAGATTTATCAATACGGTCTACCTGTGCTCCAATACCAGCGATCGCTTCAAGCAATACATTGATATCCCTTACATCCGGCAAATTCTCTATCAGAATCGTCTCATCAGTCATTATGGCTGCTGCAAGAATAGCAAGTGCCGCATTCTTGGCACCGGCAATCTCAACTTCACCGACTAAAGGGTTGCCTCCTTTTATAACATACTGTTCCATATCACACCTCTTATTTATTTTCACTCCATGAGCAGAATTAATGGTCACTGTTCACTCTGTTTTTCGTTTTCTGCGAACATGTAACTTCTGTTTCAAATGCATATATGTTTATACTAAACGATCATCCTATTTTAAAGTCAGTTGTATATTATATCATATATTTATCATTTGTAAACAAAAATTATTTACCACTGTCCTTTTCCCGAGCTGTAATAATCACTTTCCCTGCTCTTTGATATGTATTATCTCCAGAATTGCCCGAAGACTTTCATCCAAATCTTTCCCCTCTTCATCAATGGTAATATCTGCATATTTCTCGTACAGAGGTACACGTTCCTCATACAGATCTTTCAGGCTCTGACCGTCCTTTAACAGAACTCCGCGGCCTTTCAGATTTCCCAGTCTTTTGGATAAAGATTCCAGTGATAATTTAAGATATATAACCTTACCTATGGACTTCAGATGTTCCATTGCCTCATCACAGTAAATAACACTTCCGCCGGGTGCAATGACCGTATCTGTCACATGAATGTCTGCATTAACCTGATTTTCAATTTCCTTAAATTTTTCCGGTCCGTCCTGCTCTATGATCTCTGAAAGCTTTCTTTTCTCCTGTTTCTGTATCAGAAGATCCGAATCCAGAAATTCATATCTCAATGCTTTTGCAAGAATAACTCCTATTGTACTTTTCCCTGAACCGGGCATTCCTATTAATGTCACATTATTCATGTTTATGTCCTTTCATTTTATCATACATTGTCTGCGTCTGCAAATTGCGGATTACTGTTTCTTTTTTCCGGATTTTTTCTTCTTTTTTTTAACGCTGTATCCAAATGTTCCCAGTTTTTTACCAATTCCCAGATATTCACCATGAGAATACACCAGAGGTTTCGCATCATTCAGATGAAATTTCTTCTTCTCGTCCATATACTGCGGATCAGCATGAACTGCAAGCACATCCGCCAGAAACATATGGTGGGAACCCAATTCCAGAACCTGCCTTACTTTGCATTCAATACTCACCGGAGATTCTGCGATCATGGGAACTTTCACAAAATCCGCCTTCTCTTTGGTAAGCTTCATTTCTTTAAATTTATCAACATCCCTGCCGGAACGGACTCCACAGTAATCCGTTGCATATGCCAGTTTCTCTGTTGTCAGATTTATTACAAATTCTCCCGTCTTTCTGAGCATATCATAGGAAAAACGGGATGGTCGCACAGAAATAGACACCATCGGCGGATTCGTGCAGACAGTTCCTGCCCATGCAACTGTAATAATATTGTCATTCCCCTCTCCGTCAGAAACACTTACCATAACTGCCGGAAGTGGATAAAGCATATTTCCTGCTTTCCAGGTTTCTTTTTCCATTTCTTATTATCCTCAGCTATTCTGTCTGCTGCCATCAGTTGTAATCGTTCTGTCCGGCCTGTGCAGCTTCCATAAGTGCCGGAATCAGCTGTTTCTTACGTGAAACAACGCCTTTCAGATCAAATACACCATCCTTTGGCTCCATATGGAAAGCAATACGTGCCATTTCCTCACTTCCCTCACCATAATAGAGAAGCTCTGTAGATTCCTCAATAATATTGGTAAGCATAAAGAATACGCGGGTAACACCATGACGGCCACACTCGCTGACCATAAACGGAACCAGACGCTCTTTGATTTCTGCCAGCTCATCGCTGTCCATGGAACTGATCTGTCCAACACCAAAGTTGATCTCATCCTCAGCAATAAATTTCTTATAATCCTGATAGAAAATTTCTTCCGGTGATTTGTCTTTCAGGTTACTTCCTGCTTTAAACATCTCTTTTGCAAACTGCTCAATATTGATTCCTGCAATAAGTGCCAGCGCACCTGCAGCCATCTTGTCAGATAATGTGCAGGTAGGTGAACGGAACATCAGTGTATCTGAAATAATCGCAGCACAGAGAAGCCCCGCAATACTCGGTGAAATCTCAAGTTTCTGCTCCCCATACATTTCATACAGAATCGTTGCTGTACATCCGACCGGCTGATTTCTGAAAGAAATCGGTACCATAGTTTCCAGAGAACCCAGTTTATGATGGTCAATAATCTCCACGATTTCAGCTTTATCGATATTGTCAACTGCCTGATCTTTCTCATTATGGTCCACAAGTGCTACTTTTTTCCTGTGCATATCCAGGAAATTTCTTCGGGAAATTGTTCCGATACATTTTCCCTTTTTGTTAATTACAGGGAACGCACGATGACGGTGTTTGATCATCTCATTCTGAATATCATCCGTAAAATCCTCTGTATTAAAAGTAACCAGATTATCTGTTTTCATAATATACCGTACAGGAATACTCTGGTTGATCAGTCTTGCGATCGTAAATGTATCATACGGAGACATAATAATTACAATTTCTCTCTCATGAGCAAGCTTTATCACCTTTTCGCTGACTTCAATTCCCATACCAACGATAATACAGCTAACATTCTGCGCAATCGCCTGAAGATGATCCTCTTCTCTGTCTCCCATGATTATCAGGTCATCCGGTTCAATATAGGCTTTGAGCATTTCCGGATTTGCAGTTCCCACCAGAACTTTTCCTTTTGTAAAATATCCATGCTCATTTCCCTCTACTACGGTACCTGCAATTGTCTCGGCAATTCTTCTGTACTGTGTCTTCGCTCTTGACAGCAGATAACTGTCCGTTGTATCCATATAAGTCTTAGCAATATCACCGATTGTGATCAGACCTTCCAGCTGTCCTTCTCTGTCTCTGATCGGAAGAGATACGATACTTTTCTCCATCATCAGATCCCATGCATTTTTCAGGGACATACTCTTATCAGCTTCCGGACTCATACGGATATCCATATCTTTTATCTGTGTTCCAATGTTAGACAGATATCCCGGCGGCTGCATGCCGAAACGATTTAACACATATTCTGTCTCTTCATTGATCTGTCCTGCACGCTTTGGAATGTATTTCACCTTCTGAGAAGTCCTGTTTTTGATGTCCGCATAGGCAATTGCTGAACAGATGGAATCCGTATCCGGATTCTTGTGACCTATTACAAATATTTTTTCCTGATTTCTCATACAGATTCTAACCTCAATTATCTAATTTAATGTTTGCAAAAAGTGCGCCAAGAGATGTGGAAGCCTCTTCCTTTGAATCTGGAAGCTCGATCACTTCCTCCTCAATTTCCTTAGCCATCATATCTGTTGCCTCTTTGATGCTCAGACTTAATTTTCCATCTTTGACAGCAGTTACTTTTACCTTTACTTTATCTCCAACTGTCAGAACTTCTGATGGTTTCTTAATTCTCTTCTCACAGATCTGTGAAATATGAACCAGACCTGACAGACCATTTCCCAGATCTACGAATGCACCATATGGCTGTAAGCTCTCAACAACACCTTCTGTTACAAGTCCGACCTGCACATTGGAGATTTTTGTTTTTCTCTCCTCTTCTGCTTTTTCTCTTAATATTTCCTTTGCAGAGAAAATTAATCTTCCTTTTTCTTTATCAATATCGAAAACCTGAACCTGGATTGGTTTGTTCAGATATTCGTTTGTATCCTCCACATAATTCAGGGCAAGCTTTGAGGCGGGAATAAATCCACGTACACCTTCTACATAGGCGATCACGCCGCCATTTACAATGCCTTTTACCACCACATCAATTACTTCTTTTGAATCCTTTAATTCTTTCAGCTTATCCCATGCAAGCACATCTGCTGCTTCTGTTCTGGACAACAGAATATTTCCATTTCCATCGTCTTTACTCACAACAGTCGCAGAAACTTCATCTCCCACATTCACCTGTTCCTTTAAAGAAAATCCCGGTTCTCTGCTGTAATCCTCTGCCGGAATAATGCCTTCCGCATAATACTTCAGATCTACCACAACTTCTTTTTCATCTACACTGATGACAGTTCCTGTAAGAATATCCCCTTCTTCAATTTTCTTAAAAGAGGCTTCCAGTTCTGTTTCGTAATCTTTCATTGATTCAGCCATTATCTGTTTTCTCCTTTACCTGGAATAAATGTAACTCTTCTCCATCTGTTACAGGATACTGAACAGTTACAAATAAAGTATATCATGTCAGCTATTTTCAAACATTATAACACAATCACTTTAATAATGGAAATCTGAATTTTCATACAGATAGTTCACACAAACGGATATTTATATGTTACAATAATATCATCAACCAACTATAGCAAATCTATAAACAAGTCCCCTGTGAGATTACAAAAATCAACGGGGAACTGCCTGTATCAGGAAAGGATATTATTATACATGAATTATGATTCTGTCCCCTTGAGGGATTTTAAAGAACTGAATGACTGGGAGACAGTTATTTTTGTCTATCAGTCTGCCCTTAAACAGGTAGAAACAAAGATTGATATTCTAAACGGTGAATTTCAGCACAGACATAAATACAATCCGATCGAACATGTAAAATCCAGAATCAAAACTCCGGAAAGCATTGTAAAAAAACTGAAACGACATGGATATGAATCCAGTATCGAGAACATGGTACGCTATGTAAATGACATCGCAGGAATCCGTATCAGCTGTTCCTTTACATCTGATATCTATCTGATCGCAGACATGATTTCCAAACAAAATGACCTGACGATCCTTGCAAGACGTGATTATATGAAAAATCCTAAAAAGAGCGGTTACCGCAGTTATCATATGCTGGTTACCACACCGGTCTTTCTCTCCGACAGTATCATTGATACCAAAGTAGAGATTCAGATCCGCACAGTTGCACAGGATTTCTGGGCGACTCTGGAGCATAAGATGCATTACAAATTTGAGGGAGACGGACCTGACTATATCACAAAAGAATTAAGAGAATGTGCGCGATATGTAGCAGAACTGGATACCCGCATGGAAGAACTCAATAATGAAATCCAGAAATATGGAAAATTATCAGATAAAAAATAAAAAATCCCCATAAAACGAGGAGTGCCCCGGCAGTGGTTTACCGGGGCTATTATTATGAAAAAAATTTATGTGTAATGATAACACATTACAACGTCTTTCGTAGGTTCTTTCGAACTATCTATATAGTAGCAATCATTTATGAACAAATTATGAACTCGCAGTTA
>OHFB01001201.1_pt1 | contig 10580 bp, 10 predicted proteins | sample 1567461 | NCBI WGS metagenome assembly OHFB01 (sample SAMEA3879566, study PRJEB24766) | human gut metagenome | biome: human-associated habitat; feature: feces | place: USA | collected 1985/1987
GGTCGGATGCAGGTTCTGTTCCTCACCAATTACGGGGTGTCCTACGCGGAAAAGCTGATGCCGGCGGCGGAGATTTCAGAGCAGATTTCCACGGCGGGAACAGAGGCCTCCGGCACCAGCAACATGAAATTTATGCTCAACGGCGCTGTGACCTTAGGAACCTATGACGGCGCCAACATCGAGATCGTGGAGCAGGCCGGCGAGGATAACAATTATATTTTCGGGGCCAGAATTGAGGAAATTGAGAAAATCAGGGAGTCCTACGACCCCGTTAAGCTTTACCAAAGCAATCCCCGGCTGCGCCGGGCAGTGGATTCCCTGGTGGACGGCACCTTTTCCGACGGCGGTACCGGTATGTTCCGGGAGCTTTACGACGCGCTGCTGAAGGGTGCGTCCTGGCACCAGCCGGATCACTATTTTCTGCTCAAGGATTTTGATTCCTATCAGGAGACCCGCCTGCGGGCCAACCGGGAGTATCAGAATCCGGAGCTTTTCTACCGCAAGTGCTATTTGAATATGGCCAACGCTGGAAAGTTCAGCAGCGACCGGACGATCCGCCAGTATTATGAGGAAATCTGGTCGAACCGGTAAAGGGCCGCAGGCGCGGGCCGCCAAGAATGGAAGCCAAGCTTATAGGAAAAGACGAGAACACCCGGCGCTTTTCAGGCGGTTCATGCCTAAAAAGCGCCGGGTGCTTTTTTGTGAGCAGGAGATTCTTTCTGAGAGAGGATTGTGGTATAATAATCGCAGGGCAGGCGAAGCCGAAGATTTCCGACGCCTGAGCAAGCATGGGAGCAAAACAGAATGGATTTGCGATTCCATGCAGGACGGAAGTCCGCTTTTGCGGCGTATCGTGGTATCATTGTTTTGTGTTCCGAAAAGGCTTCCTGCCGCCGTTCCCTTGCTTTTACGCCGGCGTCAAGAGCATAGTCCAAGCGGCCCTTAAGCCGGGCCGGACAGCTTAGCGGTCATGCCGGACAACAGCGCGCCGGGCGCGGGGACTTATGCCGCCTGAAAAAAGCCCTCGCGGCGCGGCAAGCGGAGCTTCAAAGCAAATCATAAGGTGCGAAAAAGGAACGCCAAGGAACGAAAACAAAACGGAGCTTTTTCTGCTTATGGCCGCCGGCCGGTAAGGTTGGCGAAAAAACCGGTGAGGAAAAGAGCCGCGCAGAAAACAGCGACTGTGGAAGGAGCTCTGTAATAAAAAAATTCCATTCCCAGAGCCGCCAGGGCAAGAGCGGCCTTTACCGCTTCCGCTGGAATCCGGAAATTCCGGGAGAGCTCCCGGGACCAGCATAGGGACAGACCGAAAAAGACGGCCATAACCGCGACTTCAGCCAGACTGATCCATGCCCATCTTATGTCGTAGGTGGTAGAGGCGAGATAAGAAAAATAACGCTGTATGGGCGTCAGAAGAAATAGAAGAACTACGGAGAGAATGGATGCGGTGAGATAACAGGCTTTAGAATGCTTCAATGCGCTGCCCTCCTAACACAAGTAGATTTAATAAAAATATACAATATAACAATATGATTGTCAATTGTTTTATAGAAAAAGTATATTGCCTAAAATGAAAAGTGTCCGGGGCTTCAGAAAGTGCGGGCGGCTTCTTGGAGCCTTTATGAAATTTTTGAGGAATGCGCAGTGAGAATTTAGATAAAAATAAGCCCCCTGAACTGCTCAGGGGACTGAAGGGAAGAGAAAAAGGAAGGAAACCTTACTTGATATCGATTTTTGTGGGGGTCGGAACCACTTCCACCTGTTTGGGAAGCTCTACCGAGAGGATTCCGTTATCATAGGAGGCGTTGATTTTAGCCTGGTCGATATCGGAAATGTCGAAGCTTCTGGTAAAGGAGCCGTACTTTCTTTCCCGGCGTACAAATTTGCCGTCCTTCTTTTCTTCAGACTCCTCTTTATGCTGCGCGGAAATGGTCAAGGTGTTGCCGTCTACATGAATGTCAATATCCTCTTTTTGGAAGCCGGGCAATTCGGCCTCTAATACGAACCTGTCGCCTTTATCCAGCACATCGGTGCGGAAGGAGGATACGTTGGTGGCAAGGTCACCCCAAAAGTTCTTTTCTAAATTATCCAGGTAATGGAATAAATTGTCTTCCCTGCGGTTAAAGGGCATTAGATCAAACATACTGATTCCTCCATTCTTAAGCTTTGATCTATCTATTTTCACAGGACCCTTTCGTTCCTGATGATTATAGTATAGCCGGGGATTATGAAAAAATTTCGCAGAAATCATGTATAAATTGTAAATAATTAGCACTCATATATAGAGAGTGCTAATATAAAAACGAGCTGAAATGACGCGCGTTGAAGAGCGGCTGAATGGTAAGCCTATTGATCTAGAAAGGGGGTGCGCCGGTTGGAGCGCACGATTTTACACTGCGACTGCAATGGATTTTACGCGTCGGTGGAATGCGTGCTCCACCCGGAGCTGCGATCAGTTCCAATGGCGGTCTGCGGTGATCCGGAAAGCCGTCGGGGAATTATCCTGGCGAAAAACGAGCTTGCTAAAGGGTATGGAATCAAAACAGCGGAGACCATCTGGCAGGCCAAGCGGAAATGTCCTCAGCTGGTACTGGCTCCGGCGCACCATGACCAGTACGCCCTGTTCTCTAAGAGGATCAACGGAATTTATCAAAGATATACCGATTTGGTGGAACCCTTCAGTATTGACGAATCCTGGCTGGATGTGACGGGAAGCCGGGAGCTGTTTGGCGGCGGCAAAAAAATCGCCGACGAGCTGAGAAAAGCCGTGCGGGAGGAGACTGGCGTTACCATCTCGGTGGGGGTCAGCTTTAATAAGGTGTTTGCCAAGCTGGGCAGCGATTATAAAAAGCCGGACGCCACCACGGTGATTTCCCGGGAAAACTTCCGGGAGCTGCTCTGGCCTCTGCCGGTGGATCGGATGATCTTCGTGGGGGACTCCTCCAAAGCGGCCCTGGAAAAGCTGAGAGTGCGGACGATTGGAGATCTGGCCCGTCTGGACCGGGAGCTTTTAGAGAAAAAGCTCGGCAAGCAAGGGGCTGCCTTATCTCTTTATGCCAACGGCCTGGATAAAAGCCCGGTGCGCTCCGTTTATGAAGAACGGGAGGTAAAATCCATCGGCAACAGCATTACCTTTAAACGGAACCTGACAGGCATTGAGGACATCCGCCTCGGCGTGCGGGCGATCGCCGACCAGGTCGCCTCCCGGCTGCGGAGGCACCGGGTAAAATGCGCCACGGTCCAGGTGGTGATCAAAGACCCGGATTTCCGTGTGATTTCCAGGCAGAGGCCCCTAAAAAGGCCGACCCATCTTTCCCGGGATCTCTATGAATGTGCGCTGGCGATTATCCTGGACAGCTGGAAAATAACAGCGCCTATTCGAATGCTGTCCATTACCGGCGCTAATCTGGTGGGTGACGGAGAGGATACCATTCAGGAGCAGCTGTCCCTGTTCGACCCGCCGGGAGAACGAGAGGCAGAGGAAAGGCAGGAAAACCTGGAAACCGCTCTGGACGAAATCCGGGCAAAATTTGGAAGGGAGGCTGTTTCGTTTGGCTCGGTGATCCACAACGACCTGGGCATCCGGGATCATAAAAAGGAGCTGTAGCGCCACCCTGGCGGAGAAAATCATACCAAGCCAGAAAATGGGTGAAAGGACGCTGTGAGAAGCTCCCCTTCACCCATCTGGAAAGGCTTATGCCGCAAGCCGTCCGGATACAAAAAGAATTTAAAATTTGTATTAGGAGGAAGCCTATGGAACCTGTTTTTGCAGATCGGAAAAGCGTTTTGGACTATGCCGAAAGGACCTTTGGCACGCTGCCGGACTACCCGTGGCTGAAGGATCCGAAAAGCGCGGTGCTCCGCCATCAGGACACCGCCAAGTGGTACGGGCTTATTATGGAAATCCCACCGAAACGGCTGGGGCTTTCCGGTCAAGGCGCCGTGGACATCCTGAATATAAAATGCGACCCGCTGGTGCTGGGAGGTCTGATAGACTATCAGCGGTATTTTCCGGCATATCATATGAATAAGGAAAAATGGGTCAGCGCCATTTTGAACGGCACAATCCCCCAGGAGGAGCTGTTCAGCCTGCTCCGGCAAAGCTTTGCGCTGACCAAAGGCAAATGAAGGGAGCGGCTCAGAGAGAAAAAGCGTTTCGCAGGCTTTCGCGAAACGCTTTTTTGTAAACGGGAGGGTAGGGCTAAAATCGAGTGGCTCTACTGTTTGCGCCGCTGTTCGAAGATGATAAAGCCGGCTTGTGGTTTTCCGGCTTTGACAATTTGCCGGGCTATTTCAGCGCCGCACCCAGGGCTTTGGCCTGGTCCAGCGCGGGATTTCCCTGAATATCGCCTACCGCCGCCACGCCCTTAGCGAAGACACAGCCAAGATCCCGCCACCGCAGATGCTTGACCAACGACTGGTAATAGTGGATGATGGGCTCAAAATTGTCATCCTCCTCGCCCTCCGCGGCCATCAGCAGAGCGCACTCCTTACAGGGAACCCGGTAATCGGGATAGCCCTCCGCTGTGGCGAAAAGCCGGTCCAGGGCGCATTTGAGCTGGCCGCTGATGGTCCAAAAGTACATAGGAGAGGCGAATATCACCACATCCGCCTCACGGTACACCGGATAAATCTCATCCATGGCGTCCTTCTGCACGCAAGGACTGTTTAGGTCTTTTCCGCCGCCATAACAGCCGAGACAGGGATGAATCTCCATGTCGCGCAGGTCAAACCGGGTTACCTGGTGGCCGGCTTCCTTGGCGCCCTGGAGAAACCGGTCAACTAAGGCGGCGGTGTTTCCGCCGCGTCTGGGGGAACCATTGAGCACTATAATTTTTTTACCCATAAAAATCATCCTTTTTTGTTTATTGTGGCTGCCGCCCGCGGCCTTAAGGCAGAAACGGCCGAAACCGCGTGTTCCAAAGGCGCAGGATCGCCTTTGCGGATTTTTGCCCCTTGCGGGCTTTTCCGGGGCGGCTGCCCTGCGGCGAAGGCCTCAGCCATAAGCCTGCCGCGGGAGCTGTTATCTATATTGTAGCGGACATAGGGGGAAAATCAAGGGGAGAAAATTCACTAAACCGTTCACAAGGCATAAAGTCAGGCTTGCGGCTCCTCTTTTTGATCCATTTTAAAGTGCCGCGGCGCTGGGAGTCTCCTGAAAGAACAATAAAAAACTCCAGGAAAGCTTCCTGGAGTTTTTTACGTTTACCGGGCTTTCCCGAAAAATTAACCCTGAATAATCGACTCCCCGGTCATTTCCTTGGGCTGGGGAACATTCAGAATTTTCAGCATGGTGGGAGCGATGTCCGCCAGACGGCCGCCCTCCCTCAGCTTGCAGTCGTAGCCTACCACACAGAAGGGCACCGGGTTGGTGGTGTGGGCGGTGAAGGGTTCGCCGTCCTCAGCTACCATCTTATCGGCGTTGCCGTGGTCGGCGGTAATCAGCAGAACACCGTCCATCTCCTTGATGGCGGCGGCTACCTTGCCGACGCAGGTGTCCACTGCCTCCACGGCGGCTACCGCGGCGCTGAACACGCCGGTATGGCCGACCATGTCGCAGTTGGCGAAGTTCAAAATAATCACGTCATATTCTCCGGAATGGATGCGCTTTAATACCTCGTCGGTGACCAGATAAGCGCTCATTTCAGGCTGAAGGTCGTAGGTGGCAACCTTGGGAGAAGGGATCAGCGCCCGGTCCTCGCCCGGATAGGGCTCCTCTACGCCGCCGTTGAAGAAGAAGGTCACATGAGCGTATTTTTCAGTTTCCGCGATCCGGAGCTGCTTCATGCCAAGCTTGGAGATATATTCGCCGAAGGTGTTGGTCAGAGATTCCGGCTTAAAGGCCACCTCGACATTGGGCATGGTCGCGTCGTACTGGGTCATGCACACATAGGTCAGGGGGAAGAAGCCTTTCTTCCGCTCAAAGCCCTTGAAAGCCGGATCCACAAAGGTGCGGGTGATTTCCCTGGCCCGGTCCGGACGGAAGTTGAAGAATACCACCGAATCCCCGGCGCCGATCTGAGCGCCGCCGGCGCACACGGCAGGCACCACGAATTCGTCGGTAACCTCCTTGGCGTAGCTGTCGGCCACCGCCTCCACAGGGCACTGTGCCTGGACGCCCTCGCCGTAAACCATGGCGGCATAGGCCTTTTCCACACGGTCCCAGCGGTTGTCGCGATCCATGGCGTAGTAGCGGCCCATTACCGTAGCGATTTTGCCCACGCCGATTTCCTTCAGCTTATCGGCGCATTCCTGCACATAATCCTTGCCGGAGGAGGGCGGTACGTCGCGGCCGTCCAGCAGAGCGTGGATATACACTTCCTTCAAGCCGCGGCGCTTAGCCAGCTCCACGATGGCATAGAGGTGGGTGTTATGGCTGTGGACGCCGCCGTCGGACAGCAGGCCGATGAGATGGAGGGCCTTGCCGTTGTTCAGCGCGTTGTTGACGGCGTCTAAAAGAGCCGGATTTTCGAAGAAATCGCCGTCCTGAATGGACTTGGTAATCCGGGTCAGCTCCTGATAGACGACCCGGCCCGCGCCGATGTTGGTGTGGCCGACCTCAGAGTTTCCCATCTGGCCGTCCGGCAGGCCCACGTCCATGCCGGAAGCGCCGATCTGGGTCAGAGGATTTTCAGAGAAAAGCTTATCCAGATTCGGAGTATTGGCGGCTTTAATGGCGTTGCCTTCAGCGGGAGCAAAGCCGAAGCCGTCCATAATCATAAGCATTAAAGGTTTTTTCATTGGTCAGTGTCTCCTTTTCGTGGGGATTCCCCGTTTGCCCGGCGCTTTGGACAGAAGCCCTCCAGCCCAAGAGGCCAAATGCTTTTGGCCGGCGTTAAGCGTTCGGGCGCGTGCGGGCCAGGCTTGGGCCAGGCGCCCAAAAGAGCGAAAATGTTTCGTGAGCGCCTTAACCCTGTTAACATGTACGGCGGAGGTCCCTTTTATACCAAAGGAACGTCCGCCGCCAATTCCGTTTCAGACTTATTTAGAAGCCGCTTTTACAATCGCGGCGAAATCGGGAGCCTTCAAAGCGGCGCCGCCGATGAGGCCGCCGTCCACGTCAGGCTGGGCTACCAGCTCGTCGGCGTTCTTGGCGTTCATGGAGCCGCCGTACTGAATGGTAATGCCGTCGGCGGCTTCCTGGTCGTACAGGCCGGCGATCACCTTGCGGATCTGGGCGCAGACCTCGTTGGCCTGCTCAGCGGTAGCGGTCTTGCCGGTGCCGATGGCCCAGACAGGCTCGTAGGCGATGATAATTCTCTTCAGCTCTTCCTTGGAAACGCCGCCCAGGGCGATCTTAGTCTGCATAGCGACCAGCTCGGCGGTGACGCCCTGCTCACGCTGCTCCAGGTATTCGCCTACGCACACGATAACGGTGAGACCGGCATCCAAAGCGGCTCTGGTCCTCTTTTGTACGGTGACGTCGGTATCGCCGAAATAGGTTCTGCGCTCGCTGTGGCCGGTGATGACGTACTGTACGCCCATTTCCTTGAGCATCACGGCGGAAATTTCGCCGGTGAAAGCGCCGGACTCGGCCCAATGGCAGTTTTCCGCACCCACGCCGATGTTGGTGCCCTTGGTGGCCTCCAATGCGGTGCACAGATCCACATAGGGAACGCAGACCACTACGTCGCAGCCGGCGTCCTTAACCAGAGGCTTGATTTCCTCCAGCAGAGCCTTGGCCTCAGAGGGAGTCTTGTTCATTTTCCAGTTTCCGGCGATAACAGCTTTTCTCAGTTGCTTGTTCATAGTAAACAATCCTTTCTTTGCCCGCCGGCGCCGCGGCGCGGGGGCCTTTGATCCATCAGTGAAAAAAGCGGCGCGGGAGGTAACCCCGCGCCCGTTTTTCCGCGTCTGCGGTAAAAGGGAGAAAGCCTGCGCTTAGTCCTTGTCGTTCAGGCAGGCGATGCCCGGCAGCACCAGGCCCTCCAGGAATTCCAGAGAAGCGCCGCCGCCGGTGGAGATATGAGTCATCTTGTCGGCAAAGCCCAGCTTTTCCACAGCAGCCGCGGAGTCGCCGCCGCCGATAATGGAGATGGCGCCGCTTTCGGCGACCGCCTTCGCCACAGCGATGGTGCCGCTGGCGAAATTATCCCACTCGGATACGCCCATTGGTCCGTTCCAGACAACGGTTCCGGCGCCCTTGATGGCGTCGGCGAACAGGGCCTCGGTCTTAGGTCCGATATCCAGACCCATCCAGCCATCGGGAATGTTGTCAGAGTTTACCAGCTTATGATTGCAGTCAGGAGCGTATTTGTCGCCCACTCTGTTGTCCACGGGGATCAGGAACTTCACGCCCTTGTCCTTTGCCTTGGCCATCATGTCCTTGGCCAGTTCAACCTTGTCCGCCTCGCAGATGGAGGTGCCGATGGAATAGCCCAGAGCGTTCATAAAGGTGTAGGCCATGCCGCCGCCGATGATCAGGGTATCGACCTTTTCCAGCAGGTTGTTGATAACGCCGATCTTGTCGGAAACCTTGGCGCCGCCCAGGATAGCGACGAAGGGGCGCTTCGGATTAGACAGGGCGGTGCCCATGACGGAAATTTCCTTCTGGATCAGGTAGCCGCAGACAGCGGGCAGGTAATCGGCCACGCCGGCGGTAGAGGCATGGGCTCTGTGAGCGGTGCCGAAGGCGTCGTTGACATAGATCTCAGCCAGAGAGGCCATAGCCTTGGCCAGCTCGGGATCATTTTTGGTTTCGCCCTTTTCAAAGCGGACGTTTTCCAGCAGCTCGACCTCGCCGTCCTTTAAATCGGCAGCGATCGCCTTGGCGGAATCTCCCACTACGTCAGAGGCCATTTTTACGTCAAAGCCCAGCTTCTTGGAAAGATAAGCGGCTACGGGCTTTAAGGAATATTTCATATTGACTTCGCCCTTGGGACGGCCCAGGTGAGAGCACAGAATGACCTTGGCGTTATGGCTTACCAGGTAATTGATGGTCTTCATAGCCTCGTCGATACGCTTGGTATCGGTGATATTGCCGTTTTCATCCAGCGGAACGTTGAAATCGCAGCGGACCAGAACTTTTTTCCCGGCTACGTCGATATCTTCCACTGTTTTTTTCTTTGAATAATCCATGTGAAAACACCCTTTCAACATATTGATAACTAATTGACAAATCCTACCTTATTGTACTCTACCTTTGTAATTTTTTCAAGCCTTTTTCATTGAGAAAACAAGGAATCATGCCCCTTCCTGCCCTTCCTCCGAAATAAACGGAAAAGCCTCCGCTTTTTTTGTGGGTTCTGTCTTTACTTATGGGTATTTACAAAACAGAGGCTGAAGGCCGGTTTTGAAGCCCCTTGAGAAAAACAGGAGGACAGGCCCTTTAGGGGCCGGCGGCCGGATGCGGAAATCCGCCGCGCGCCAGGAGCGGAAAGTCTTTTGCCCGGCGCAAATACGGCGCACCGGCGCCGCCAAGATGGCTTCCAAAGGGACGGCAGGCGGAAAAGAGAAAAGATTATTTGCCGGGCCAGCGGTAGGTCCGGAGCTGTCCGCTGCACTGAAGCTCGGGGTAACCCCACTGGCGCAGAACCTCGTAAACGCCGACAGCGACCGAGTTGGAAAGGTTTAAGCTCCTGGCCTCGTCAATCATGGGAATCCGCACCGTGGTGTCCGGATTGTCGAACAGCAGCTTTTCCGGCAGGCCGGCGGTTTCCTTCCCGAACAGCAGGTAGCAGTTGTCCGGATAGGCAAGATCCGTGTGCCGGTGAGGCGCTTTGGTGGAAAAATAGTAGAAATTTCCGCCTTTATTTTTCTCAAAAAATTCCTCTAAATTCTCATAATAGGTAATATCCAGCAAATGCCAGTAATCCAGGCCTGCCCGTTTGAGCTTTTTATCGTCGATGGTAAAGCCCATGGGGCCGACCAAATGAAGCCTGGCGCCGGTGGCGGCGCAGGTACGGGCTACATTTCCGGTGTTTTGGGGGATTTCCGGCTCTACCATTACAATGTTCAGCTGTGCCATAGTATCATGTCTCTCCTGTTCTCAGGTAAAATTGTGAATCGCAAGCTCACGCCTTTTCCTCCCGGGCTTGGCTTTCGTCCAGCCCTGCTTCCGCACGGCTCCGGTTTCGTTTAGCTTTGGCTTCCGCACGGCTCCGGGATCCTGGCGGGCGCGGACTGCCGGCTTACCGCAGTCCGGCTCCGGAACCAGCCCGCGGCAGGAAAGCTTCTTTTCCGGCCGGGTCACCACAGGATCTCGCCGATCAGCTGGTTGGAAACCAAAAAGCCCCGGCGGGTGAGCCGGATCCCCTGGCTGTCCACGAGCGTCAGGCCGGGGGCCTGGAACCGGAGAGCGTTTTTCCGGTATTTCTCCGGAATAGGGGTTTGAAATCTCTGCTGATAGCCGGCTTCGGTCAGCCCCTCCGACAGCCTGAGCCGGAGCATAGTGTACTCCTCCGGGCCTCCCGGCGGGATAGCCGACTCATCCGGGTCCTCCGGAAGATACTGGGGGGCTTGAAAAAAGGCGGAAAGGCTTTTCGGGGTATAAAACCGCCTGCCGCCGAAAAAGGAGTGAGCGGAGGGGCCGATGCCCAGATATTCGTCCCCGTTCCAGTATTTCAGATTATGGCGGCTTT
>OHFB01001210.1_pt1 | contig 10453 bp, 7 predicted proteins | sample 1567461 | NCBI WGS metagenome assembly OHFB01 (sample SAMEA3879566, study PRJEB24766) | human gut metagenome | biome: human-associated habitat; feature: feces | place: USA | collected 1985/1987
ACGCTTACTGATGCCTTCCGGTTCTTGTTTGATAACGTAGCCCGGAGTCACCTTCTCGTCATATTCTTCGTCCAGTTTTACAGTAAAGCCCGATTTTTCCAAGGTTTTCTGCGCTTCCACTACCGATTTACCAACTACGTTAGGCACATCAACTGTTTTGCGGCTGAACACGTTACCGACCATTAAAAAGACAGCGGACAATATAGCGACCAGTGCAAACAGCTTGATGTATTTGTTCCGGCGTTCCCGCCTGTTGATAGCGGCAGCTTCCTGCTCGTTATCGTTGGCCCAGTCGTAAATTTTTCCGGTAGGCTCGGCCAGCTCGTTTTTCGAGATCGCTGTAATACCCAGCATTTCGGCATAATCTTCTTCAACGCTTTCCTGCAGCATTTTAGTTTTGATATTATAAAGGTCTTGCCACATTTCTTCGGCGGTCGCATAGCGGTCGGCCGGGTCTTTGGCAAGCGCTTTGTCAATTACTTCCTGCAGAGAATCAGGCAAGTCTGGATCATAGCTTTTCAGCGGCGGCGGCGTTTTTTCGAGGTGCATCATCGCCACAGCAACGGCAGTTTTGCCGTCAAAAGGCACGTGTCCCGTCAGCATTTCATACAAAACGATGCCCAGTGAATAGATGTCGGACTGAGCCGTTACGGGACAGCCGCCAGCCTGTTCTGGCGACAGATAATGCACCGAACCTATCACAGACGATGTATAGACCATCGTCTGACTGGTGACCATACGCGCGATACCGAAATCGGCGATTTTAGGCGTCATGCTTTTATTGATAAGGACATTATGCGGTTTGATGTCGCAGTGAATAATATTGCGGTTATGGGCATGCTGCAAAGCGGCAGCCAGCTCACAGGCAATATGCACGGCCCAGAAAGGTTTGAGTGGGCCCTGCTCCTCTAAAATACTTTTCAATGTTCTACCATCTACGTATTCCATAACGATAAAATACAAACTGTTTTCTTCGCAAACGTCAAAAATATTGACAATTGAAGGGTGGATCAGCCTTGCGGCGGACTGAGCCTCGCGGCGGAACTGTTCGAGCAGGCTTTTATCGTTATTGAACTGAGCGCGCAGTATTTTTACGGCGACTTCCCGGTCCAGCAGCATATCCTGTGCCAGGTAAACCTCCGCCATACCACCGACGCCGACAGGACGCAGGATCTTATAACGGTTATGTAAAATTTTTCCTACCATATCTGTCATGATCTGTTATCCTCCTCGGTCGGGGTCAAGTCTATCAGGATCAGCGAAATATTATCTCTGCCGCCGTTGTCTAAGGCAGCTTCCAGCAGCACTTCGGCAGCTTCGGCCGTCTGATGTGCCTGCAGAATCTCGCTGATCTGTCTGTCATCCACCATATCACTTAAACCGTCACTGCATAAAAGCAGCTTGGTATCTGCTGTCAGCTCCAGAGTAAAGCAATCTACTTCCAGCTCGTCTTCGGCTCCAACAGCGCGCAGAATGATATTTTTCTGTGGATGCTTAAAAGCCTCCTGTGCAGTGATTTCGCCGTTGGCCAATAACTCTGCGACGTAAGAATGATCGCGAGTGACCTGCTGTAAAGTGCCGGCACTCCATGTATAAAGTCTGCTGTCACCTACATTTGCCACATAAGCGTAATGTCCTACGATAGTAGCTGCCACTATCGTTGTTCCCATTCCTCTGAGTTTCTCATCCTGCTGTGCCTGGGCAAGAATCTCGGTATTTACACATTCAATGGCATGACGGATTACCTTTACCGGATTAAAATCCGCATCCTGCCGGATTTCCTCCACCATAGATGTAACCGCATGAGAGGATGCATAATCACCTGCATTATGACCACCCATACCATCTGCAACAACAAACAGATTCGGAAGATTTCCAACCGGGTCAGCAGTTGCGAACACATAATCCTGGTTCATCTTCCGCTTTTGCCCGACATCAGTAGCTGAATATATCCTCATGTCACTTCTCGCTTTCTGTTTTTTCCATATAACTTTTTCTTAACTGTCCACAGGCACCATCAATATCACTGCCCATTTCTCTTCTAATAGTAACATTTATTCCACATTTTTCAAGTTTTATTTTGAAATTCTCCACAGCCTGTCTTGTTGAACGCACAAAGGAACGTTCCTTAATAGGGTTTACCGGGATCAGATTTACATGGCAGTTCATATCTCTGATTCTGCCGGAAAGTTCCCTTGCATCCTCATCGCTGTCATTAACTCCGGCTACCAGACTGTATTCAAATGTGATCCTGCGCCCGGTTTCTTTAAAATAATAACGGCAAGCTTCCAGAACCTCATCCATGCTGTATTTGTTTGCGATCGGCATCAGTTCCCGTCGCTTCACATCATTAGGTGCGTGAAGGGAAAGTGCAAGTGTCATCTGAAGCTTTTCTTTTGCAAGGTCATAAATCTTCGGAACCAACCCACAGGTAGATACAGTCAGGTTTCTCTGACTGATATGAAGTCCTCCTTCTTCTGTCAGGATATGTATAAACCTGAGAAGATTTTCATAATTATCAAGAGGTTCCCCCGTTCCCATGACCACAACATTGGAAACTCTTTCTCCTGTCAGAGCCTGTATCCTGTATATCTGATCCAGCATTTCTGACGGGAGAAGACATCTGGTCAGTCCTCCTATGGTAGATGCACAGAATCTGCATCCCATGCGGCATCCCACCTGAGAAGAAATACAGACAGAATTTCCATGTTTATACCGCATGAGAACACTCTCTATCACATTTCCATCACTGAGACGGAACAGATACTTCTGTGTACCGTCAATCCGGGATGTCTGTACATCTACCATCTTCAGTGCTGTGACAGGATATTCTTTCAGTTTTTCCCTCAGGCTTTTGGAAAGATTTGTCATCTCATCATAAGAAGTAACAAGGTGTTCATGCAGCCAGCTGTAAATCTGCTTCGCACGAAAAGGCTTATCTCCCAGAGTGGTCATCAGTTTCTTTAATTCGTCGATCGTCATTGACTTAATGTCTGTCATTACTTATTTTCTCCTGAATTTTACAATAAAGAAGCCATCTGTTTTGTGTACTCCCGGCAGAAGCTGAAGATAACCCAGAGCTGTTGTCTCAGAATGTAGTTCTTCCGGAAGATACGGATCAATACTCTCCAGTTTGAACGGATGATTATTCATAAACCACAACATGTTCTCTTCATTCTCTTCCTTTGCGATAGTACAGGTACTAAATACCAGCACTCCGCCCGGTTTCACATATTCTGCCGCATTGTCAAGGATTGTTCTCTGAAGGATTACAATCTCTTCCTGCTTCTGTGCTGTCACCCTGTATTTGATCTCCGGCTTCTTTCCAATTACTCCATATCCGGAACATGGGACATCTGCCAGAACGACATCTGCCTTGAGTTCTGAATCTACATCAAATACCGTAGCATCCATCACATGAGCCTGCACATTAATGCAGTCTGTTCTGTGAATATTCTCTTCGATCATATTCACTTTGTACTGGCTGATATCGCGTGCATCTACTGTTCCGTAATCTCCCATTTTATCTGCAACATGGAGACTCTTTCCACCAGGTGCTGCGCACATATCTATCACATAATCCCCTTTTTGCGGATCTGCAATTTCTGCCACCAGCATTGAGCTTACATCCTGCACCTGGATTTTCCCCTGTATAAATGCATCCAGTGCAAGAATATGGTTATAATTTGAAATTTCATATGCATAGGGAAGATAAGGTGCAGGTTTCACTTCCACTCCCTGATCGACCAAGCTCTCATAAATCTCTTTCTGTGGATATTTATGAGTTCTGCAGCGTACTGTAATCGGTTTCTCAGTGAGAAAATCTGTAAGGATCTTTTCTGTTTTTTCTTCCCCGTAATCCTCAAGCCAACGGTTTACCAGTGTTTCCGGCATAGAATATCTGACAGACAGATATCTGACCGGATTTTCTTCCCTTGAAGGAAGTTTCAGATTTTTCCACTCTCTGGCAATCGTACGAAGAACACCGTTTACAAAAGGTTTCAGGCTGTAAAAGCCTTTTCTCTGTGCCAGCTTCACCGCTTCATTACACACTGCACTGTCCGGCACACTGTCCATAAACCTGATCTGATAAACTGCACTTCTCAGGATTTCCCTGATCACAGGCTTCATTTTATCTACAGATACTTTTGAATATGAATCAATAATATAATCTATTAAAATACGATATTCCAGTGTTCCTTCACAGACTCTGGTAATAAAAGCTCTCTCCTGTCTTGGAAGGAACTGATATTTGGAAAGAGCATTGCGGATTGCAATATGGCTGTGTTTTCCCTCTTCCTCAATTTCCAGTAATATCTGTAATATCAGTTCTCTTGTATTTATTCCATTAGTCACGGTCTCTTCCTCCGGCAAGTATGATCAATCTTAAAAGCTGCAGGATTGATGAAGCAAGTGCTGCAACATAGGTGAGTGCTGCCGCTGTAAGAACCTTCCTTGCACCTTTTACCTCATCGTTTCCAAGCATTCCTGAACTTCCAAGCATTTTCAACGCTCTTGAAGAAGCATTGAATTCTACCGGAAGAGTTACAAGCTGAAAAAGAACCGCAAATGTAAACAAAATGATTCCAACAGTCAGCAGTGGACGGATTGAGAAAATCAGTCCTGCCAGAAACAATGGCCAGGAAAGTGTGGAACCGATGTTTGCAACAGGCACAATCGCAGAGCGAAGATTCAATGGCACATAGTTAGTCGCATGCTGAATAGCATGTCCACATTCATGCGCAGCCACCCCGATCGCAGCCACAGATGTTTTATCATATACATCCTGGGAAAGTGCCAGTTTCTTACTTCCCGGATCATAGTGGTCTGTCAGGCTGCCGGATATGGGTACTACCGTAACATCCGTAATTCCCGACATACGAAGAATCCGTCTGGCAGCATCGGCACCTGTAAGCCCCGATGCACTGCGCACTCTGCTGTAAACAGAAAACGTACTCTTTACCTTTGCAGATGCCAGTAAAGACAGCACCATTCCGATAACGAGCAGTAAATACGTAGGATCAAAATAATAATATCCGTACATCTAATCACTCCTTATTATCTGTAAAAACAATTCCATTTTCAATATGATATCCCCGGAGAAAGGCTTCTGTTTCCATACGCTTCTTACCTTCCAGCTGTACCTCTGTAAGAATCAGCACTCCTTCTCCACATGCTGTATGGATCCCCTCTTTATCTGCCAGGAAGATTGTTCCCGGAACAGCATCTGTTTTCTCAGTGCTGACTTTACATTTCCACACTTTCAGAGTTTTTCCATTAAGAAATGTATAAGCACTTGGCCATGGATTCAGGCCGCGTACAAGGCGTTCCAGTTCTTCTGCAGATTTTCTGAAATCCATCAGTCCCATCTGTTTGGTGATCATAGCCGCATAAGGTGTAGGACTCTCCTCCGGCTGTTTTTCAAACTCCGCAGTTCCCTGCTCAATAGATGGAAGCGTCTTGATCAGCAGATCCGCACCGGCCTGCGCAAGTTTTCCAAACAGGCTTCCACCTGTTTCTGTCGGAGAGATCGGAATTACTATCTTTGAAATCATATCACCGGTATCAAGACCTTCTCCCATCTGCTGGATCGTTACACCTGATACTTTTTCCCCGTCGATCACAGCCTGCTGGATAGGCGCTGCTCCTCTGTATTTCGGAAGAAGAGACGCATGAATATTGATGCATCCAAATTTCGGAAGCTCCAGGATTTCTTTTGGAATAATCTGTCCATATGCAGCAACAACTATGATCTCAGGATTGATTTCTTTCAGAATCTCCAGAAATTCAGGGTTATTTCTCACTTTCTCCGGCTGATATACCGGAATATCGTGCATAACGGCTTCTTCTTTTACAGGTGTTGGCAATAATGTCTTACCTCTGCCTTTTGGTTTGTCAGGCTGGGTCACTACTGCTGCCACCGCATATCCGGCTTCTGTCAGTGCATGTAATGACGGCACTGCGAAATCCGGTGTTCCCATAAATACTATCTTCATTTGATTATCACTCCTCATCCTCATCATAGGAAACCTGATGAAGTTCTCCTTCTACCAGTTCTGTATACATATGTCCGTCCAGATGATCGATCTCATGGCAGAAAGCACGCGCAAGAAGACCTTCCCCTTCATATTCTACTTCATTCATATCCTCATCCAGAGCTTTTACCTTTACATAGTTCGGACGTGTTACCTGACCAGCCATTCCAGGTACACTTAAGCATCCTTCATCACCAGTCTGTTCGCCTGATGTTTCAAGGATTTCAGGATTGATCAGCACGATAGGACCCTCTCCTATATCGATCACAACAATACGCTTCAGCATACCTACCTGTGGTGCAGCGAGGCCAACTCCCATTGCATCATACATGGTTTCAAGCATATCCCCGATCAGATCATGAATACGTGGTGTCATTTTTTCTACCGGTCTGCTGACCTTTGCAAGTACTTCGTCGCCCTGTAATCTGATTTTTCTAAGTGCCATTTCTTTATTCTCCTCTTCTTTGATTATGATGTTAGAATCAAAAGATATTTTGCCCCTAACCTGATATCTTGATTATTGTTATATCACGATTTCAGAAATTACTGCCTTCCGGATTTCCCTTCTGCAGCAGATTACTTCAGTAATGAGATTTTGAAAAAATCTGCCATAATTAACTGAAATCAAATTGTATGTATATTTTCCGGAAACCGGAATTTATCTCTATATATTTCTCCAGCTGGTCTTTGATATGTACCAGCGTTTTATGATCTTTATGTTTTAAATAGATAACCTGTCTGTAAATATCCTTAACTTTTCCAACTGACGCATATGCCGGGCCAATGATATGCAGGTCATTTTCTCTGTATATCCTTTCTATATAAAGTTTCAGATAATACATTGCCTGAACCAGTTTCTCATCTTCCGGACCTGAACCCAGAACTGCCAGCATATGTGCCGCAGGCGGATAATCCAGAAGCATACGGTAACTCATCTCTTCCTCATAGAATGCCTGATAATCCTGCACTGCCGCCGCCTGAATACTGTAATGATCCGGATGATAGGTCTGGATCACTGCCTCTCCCGGTTTTTCCCCCCGTCCTCCCCGGCCGACTGCCTGACAGAGAAGCTGAAAGGTACGTTCCGCACATCGATAATCCTCTGCATTCAGCGAAAGATCCGCTGCTACTATTCCCATGAGTGTGACATCCGGAAAATCATGCCCCTTAACGATCATCTGCGTTCCGATCAGTATATCTGCCTCATGAGCAGCAAAAGCTGCAAGGATCTTTTCATAGCTGCCCTTGGTTCTTGTTGTATCAAAATCCATTCTGAGAGTCCTGACTTCTGGAAAATCTTCCCGCACTACCTTCTCGATCTGCTGTGTTCCTGCCTTAAATCCGCCAATATAAGGCGATCCGCACACCGGGCATATCCGGGGTTTTCCTGTCTCATATCCACAGTAATGACATAAAAGCCTTTCATTATTATGCTCCGAAAGAGAAACATCACAATGCGGACACTTCATCACATGTCCACAGGACCGGCAGGATACAAAACCTGCGTATCCTCTTCTGTTCAGAAAAAGCATTACCTGTTCTTTTTTCTCAAACCGGCCTTTCATCTTTTGCCGGAGTTCTCTGCTCAGTACAGACCTGTTTCCTGCTTTTAATTCCTCACGCAGGTCTACGATAGAAACCCGGGGCAGAGGTCTGCTTCCATATCTTGTTGTCAGCCTGACCAGACTATATTCCCCATTCATTGCCTTACTGTAGGCTTCCACTGATGGAGTAGCTGAACCCATTACCACATTTGCATGTTCTAAAACAGCTCTCCTGATTGCAGTTTCCCTTGCATGATAACGGGGTGTGCTTTCACTTTTATAGCTTGATTCATGTTCTTCATCAATAATGATCAGTCCCAGACTGGCAAATGGCGTAAACAGCGCAGATCTGGGACCGATCATCACCTGGACTTCTCCCTTTTTCGCACGTTTAAACTGATCATAGCGTTCTCCCTGAGACTGTCTGGAATTGATAACTGATACTTTATCCCCAAATCTGGCATAAAATCTGCGTACCGTCTGATATGTCAGAGCAATCTCCGGGATCAGCACGATTGCTTCTTTTCCCTGAGAAAGCGTCTGCTCGATCAGCTTTATATACACCTGGGTTTTCCCGCTCCCTGTCACTCCCTCGATCAGTACAGGCTTCGGCGATGGTTTTTTCCACTCTCTCTGTATCTGCTTTACTTCCGCTTCCTGTTCATCTGTAAGCGGCATTCGCCTTTCTCCGGAAATATCACCTGTATTCAGTGAAGTTCTCATTATCTCATCATATTCTATGCGGATAATCCCCTGCTCCTGAAATTTCTTTACAACAGCAGAAGTTGTCCCCAGTTCTTTCGCCGCATGTGTATAATCCAGTCTTTTTTTCTCCAGAAGTTCCCTCAGAAGTCTTGTTCTGGCTTTAAACCTTGTTTGTTCAAGTTCTTTCAGCAACTGCGCTCCCGCCTCTTCGGAAATATCCAGGCATATATATTTTTTCTCTTTTGCCTTGATTTTCTCCTGGATAGGAAGTACTGTCCTGAGAGCCTGGATCATGGTGGAACCATAATTTTCTCTCATCCAGGCTGCCAGGGCGATCAGTCTGGATTCCGTAGTCTCTTCTCCACTGCAGATTTCACTGATTTCTTTAATCTTTTCGGGAGCAATTTTCGGTTTATCTGACAATCCGATCACATATCCTTTACGCACCCGGCCGGCATTTCCAAAAGGGATGGCTGCCACCATCCCTGCCTTTATTTTCTTCTCCAGCCTTTCCGGTACACGATATTGAAAACTCCGGTCCAGTTTATCACTGGAAATATCAATTATTATATCAGCATATATCATGAACTTATTCCTGTTTGACCCGCTACCTATTTACCAGCAAGAATATCTGCGATCAGGACACGTTCATCCATAGGATATTTCTTTCCTTTAATTTCCTGATAATCCTCATGTCCCTTACCTGCCAGAACTATAATATCCCCCGGCTCTCCATGATGGATCGCATAGGCGATGGCTTCTTTTCTGTCCGGAATCTCTACATATTTTCCATCGGTTTTCGCCATACCGATCTTGATATCATCGATGATCGCCTGTGGTTCTTCATCACGTGGATTATCAGAGGTAATGATGGTAAGGTCTGCAAGCTTTCCGGAAACCTCTCCCATCTCATAGCGGCGAAGCTTTGATCTGTTGCCTCCGCATCCAAACAGACATACCAGTCTGTGGGGATGATATTCTTTCAAAGTGGTCAGAAGACTCTCCAGAGCCATGGCATTATGCGCGTAATCGATCATCAGAGTAAAATCATCGGATACTTTTACCATTTCGATACGGCCTTTTACCTTAGCTACTTTTAAGGCTTTGAGAATGTTCTCTTCCGAAACCTTAAAATGACGGCAGATTGCGATTGCTGTCAATGAATTATAGATGCTGAATTTACCGGGAATATCTATCTCCACATGAAAATCCAGAAGTCCTTTCAGATGGTAGGAAATACCCAGATATCCTTTACCTCCGACCAGCTTTGCATCTTCCGCACGAAGGTCTGCTTCCGGTGAAAATCCATAAGTTTCCAGGCTGCATGTATGACCTTCAATAATTTTCTCGAAATGTTCATCATCTCTGTTTACAATTCCTACCTTGCACTGTTTCAGAAGTAAGGACTTGCATCTGAGATAATCATCAAAATCCTTATGTTCATTTGGTCCGATATGATCCGGCTCAATATTTGTAAAAATACCAAAATCGAAAACAAATCCCTGAGTTCTGTGAAGCATCAGTCCCTGGGAGGAAACTTCCATAACCACACAGTCACAGCCGGCTTCTGCCATCTCATGGAAATATTCCTGAATCACATAAGACTCCGGTGTTGTGTTCTTTGCAGGAATCACTTTGTCACCGATGATCGCTTCAATGGTTCCGATCAGTCCCACTTTATATCCGGCATTTTCCAGAATAGATTTTACCATATACGTAGTGGTTGTTTTTCCTTTTGTTCCTGTGATACCAATTGTTTTCAGTTTCTCTGCGGGATATCCGAAATATGCGGCAGAAATAAACGCCATTGCATATCGTGTATCTTTCACAAGAATGACTGTCACATCTTCCGGTGCTTCCACAGCTTCTTCCACGATCAGAACCTTTGCTCCTTTTGCAACTACATCCGGCACAAATTTATGGCCATCCACCACTGCACCGCGGATACAGATAAAAAGAGAGCCCTCTTCTACTTTCCGGGAATCATAAATCACATTTTTTACTTCCTGGTCTGTACTGCCCTGAAGACATGTATATTCCAGCTTTTCCAGTAAGGATATTAATTTCATTTTAATCCTCCATATCATTTCCTGCCTGCCTGAATTTTATACAGCCTCTACGGCCATTTCGTTACTGTTCACTCCGTTCACAGTAACTTAGCCAAAATTC
>OHFB01001216.1_pt1 | contig 10383 bp, 4 predicted proteins | sample 1567461 | NCBI WGS metagenome assembly OHFB01 (sample SAMEA3879566, study PRJEB24766) | human gut metagenome | biome: human-associated habitat; feature: feces | place: USA | collected 1985/1987
CAGTCATGACACAAGAAAAGCTCCCTCACAGGAAGGAGCTTTGTCTACAGTCTGAAGCTCTCTCTTGCGAGAGAGCTTGGTCTGCACCTGTAAAGTCAAGGTTGTTTTGGTGTAAATAGCATAAAAACGACAAATTCCATACAAAAAATTCCCCAAATCAGAAATTTTTGTACGGAATTTACTTATTTTGCTTATATAGCGAAAATGGAGACTTTTCAAACGGTAAAATTCCACATTTTTGTATTTTTTCGTCCAAACCGGCGATTTAAATACAAACAAGATTTCCACTGACTGTCCCGATGCAACGCTCACAAAGAGAATTACTATCACTCTTGACATAAACTCTTTACCCTTATAATAATCCAAGCCGATGCCACTCTTCCGGAAAATGCGTACACTTCCCAAAGCTGACTATCACATCTGCTTAAAATTCTACTACATATTTGCCATTATTTCACTATTTTTCGCCAGCACTTTCCACCACTGGCATACGATATTCCGTACCATGCTTTAACATTCCATAAATAATACTGATTAACCGTCTTGAAATGCAAATCAGTGCCTGCTGACTGGTTTTTCCCTCTGCCTTACGTTTCTCATAATATGCCCGTACCACCGAATTTCTCGGTGTACCCTTTGAGGATACCTGCACCATCTGGATTGCAAGGAAATAAATGGTTGCCTGCAATCGTCTGTTACCCTGCTTGGTAGCTACATCTTTCCCCTTACCGCTAGATGATAAATGAAGTGGTGCAATTCCTGCAAACTGTGCCAACTTATTAGCATTACTAAAGCGTTTGATATCACCGATTTCAGCAAGAATCTTCACTGCTGTGATAACATTTACATCGGGAATGGTTGTAAGCGTGCAGCCAAGCATCTTATACATCTGTTCCAGCATCTTGTCTACCTCTGCCAGTTGGCTGTCATAGTGCTGTAAATCACTGACAATGCTAAGAGTCACCATGTCCCTGGCATCTTGGTAAGCATTATTTTTTACCTTGTCACTTGCTACCGCATCCAAGATTTTCTCACAGTTTTTGGTCGAACATCTATTGTGGCTGACCGGAACAAGTTCTGTTCGTAGATCTTCCACACTCTTACCCTTCAAATACTTTCTAGACGGGTAATGCTCCCAGAAATACAGTGCAGTGGGTCTGCTGATGTCATTGAAAAACTGCTTATAAGACGGATATGCAATACACAACTGCTCATGCAATTGGTTGACTAATCTCGTCCTTTGCTTCATGATATTGTCCCTGCGGTGCACCAACTGACCGAGTGACCAGTACGCATCGTTCGGACAAGCATCCGGAAGCTTATCAAGCATGTTTAATGTTGCAAGTGCAATGGCTTCCGCATCATCACTGTCACTTTTGCGATACATGGCACCCCGGTGCTTTGCCTGTCGATGTGAGATAGCGGTATTTACATCCTTTACAAAATACCCCTTATCAATCAGCCACACCGCTAAAGGTCTGCCGTAACCATAAGCATTCTCCAGACCATAGACTACTTCTTTTGCATCAGTATTACATTTTTTAACCTTTGTTACCAGCTTAGGAAAATCGGCTGGTCTGTTTGGAAAAGTAATCTCTCCAAGCTTTTGATTGTAGCAGTCAATCATAACTGCTGTGTGGGTTTCTTTGTGTAAATCGATACCCACATAAATAAAATTTTCTTTAACCATAAAATCAACTCCAATCTCAATGTTTGGCAAAATAGTGGCAATCTCAACTGTTAAGCATCTTTCTCGGAATTACGCATCTTTTCAGCAACCAAGTGTGCAAGAGTGGTATAGCCTATCCATTTCTGGTCAGGCACAAAGTATTCCATACAGGAACACCGCTGACTTTCATGGAGATGGATACATCCTGCAGAACGCAGGACTCACAAAAGACTTACGAATCGCTTTCGTGGTGTGTGATGTTAACTCTGAAAAAGAACAGTTACAAGTCAATTTTTTGATTTGGGATCAGATTTTTTCATATGAACCACTAAAATGAGCAGAATTAGCTTTATGCCATAGACCAAAAACAGAGAAAAACAGTAATAATGCACAAATATAATTTTCAGACAGGCAAGCCAACTTTCTCTTGCCCCTGTGAGAGCCTGTGTTGCCCCTGTGTGCGATTTTAAGACCGAAGTCGAGGTAGTTACCCATAATAGAATTATTGAGCCTTGTTGGGGAAATGTGAAAGACATGATTTCTTGAGATACCGCCAAAATAAGTAGTGTCGAAAATAGTGCAGGTTAAAGGTTTTATATCGCCAGAAGGTAGCATAAGCCGATGAACACCCACAGGCAAAGCCGTTGGGAGAAAGATGGTATGGCATAACTTTCTCTACTGTTCAAAAATTTGTTATGCTTTGAGACATTTTATCGAAATTACCTTGTAACAGAAAAATCGAGAATGCTTCATGGTGCTTGCCAATAAAACATTCTCGATTTAGTCTTAATTATTATTCAATGTACTAGTAGATTGAATAATAATTAACTGGCCATATTGGGGTTAGCTTCTTCTTCGGATATTTCATCAAGTTTATATGTCCAATGAAATACCACAGGCTCTTTATTGATTTCATCGAAATATTGATAGATTCTGTCCGCCAGTTCCTGCTTTGATTTGACTCGTATTCCTTTCAACATCTGTTTTGCCATTTTGCTGAAGAAACATTCAATCAGGTTGAGCCAGGATGCATGCTTTGGTATAAACACAAATACGTAACGTCCTTCTGGCTTTGTAGCCAGATAATTCTGCACTTCCTTTGCTTTGTGTGCAGAATGGTTGTCACAGATAATCCTGATAACATCCCCTTCCAGATACATTTCATCAAGTTTCTTCAGAAGACAGATGAAATCGGAACTTTTGTGAGTTTCACTTACAACAGGAATAGCTATTCCTGTGAGAAGATCAATTCCGGCAATTAAAGACAATGTGCCAAGGCGTTTATATTCATAGTCACGATATACACAGCCGTTTCCTTCCGTCGGACGGAGGTCATCACTTGTTGTTGCAATAGCCTGTATTCCCGGCTTTTCATCGCAGGAAATGGTATGAATCATTGGACTATCAGTTGAAACTATGATGTCTCCGTTTTCGTCAAACTGCATTTCAACCTGTTTGTAAACAACAAGGACATCATGCATCTTAGTCTCAAAATCAGGATCCCGTTTTTCACAGTAATACTTGATTTTGAACGGCTTAATTTCGGATTGGTTCAGTATCTTCTGTACCATTGGTTTTGTGATAGTTGTAAGCCTTGAATATCCAGCCTCTTCTGCGTGATTTTGGATGTACTGATGAAGATTTTTTAAAGTCCAAAGTTCCTGTGCGTAGCCAAGATCGGTAGGACGCTGGCAAGCAATGCTGATGATCCATGCAATAGCGTCATCTGTGATTTCAACAGGTCGTCCTTTGCGTTTGTCATCGAACAGAGCACGCTGTACACCGCCTTCCCTGAACTTGGAAAGACAGAGTTTAACGGTGTTTATATTTACATCTAAACGTTCAGCAATATCGCTATTCGATGCTCCCTGTGCTTTGTAAAGAAGCATTTTAGCGCGGTCAACTACCTGCGCTTGAATTGTACGCTGACGAGTGAGTGACTGAAGGTACAAAACTTCTTCATTTGTAAGTGTAATAGATCGTGCGTGTGCCATACTGATACCTCATTTCCGTTGATATTATAAGTATAACACCATACATGATATTTGGCTAGTTATTTATTTAATGTTGTACTAGGTATCTCTAAAGTAAACCTTACATATAAGGATTAAATTATAAACGAATTACATTGCCTGTATATAACTTATCTAATATCTCTTCTATACTTGCGTTCGGACCTGACATAATAGCTTCCACTACATTTCTATTAGGCACACTATCCATTATCTTTTGAATCCACTCTGAAACTTCTTCATCACTTCCCATACCATAACTTATTTTTTCAACCAATTCTTTTACTTCTTCTCTACTTAATTTATCCATATCCTTTCTCCTTATCTAAAAAATTGTTTAAATCCATTATACCCATGCACTTCAGGAATAAGTATTTCAGCATGATAACGCGGCGTAACCACAACAAGATTATCTACAGAATAAACACTTCCACCTTGATTAATTGGAATAATATGATGAAGCTGATATGTAAAGCTACCATTTATGGCTTGATTAGATACCACAAGTGGTGCGCCTCCATTCTTCATTCGGTAATAGTTCTTAGGATCTCCATTTATTAAAAATTCATTTGCATAATCTGTTTCTGCAACAGCTTTCCAAAAATCATTTCTAAATTCGTCAAAATTATTATATTGCTTTTCTCTTAATTTGTCAGCAATTTCTTTTGGAATAACACCTGCATTCTTATCCGTTCCATACATCATTTTTGATGTATTCCTTCCGTTTCCTTCTACAACACCAGGTGAATTTCTTCTTTCTGTCGCTGTTGTGTTACTACCACTCCCATCAACACTTTCACTAATTTTCCCCTGCGGAGGACAAGCTTTCCTTTCATACCCACTCGGATCATCATACACCACCGGATTATTCCCGCAGTACGCATACAGATTCAGTCCATCCCCCTGGTATACATCCTCCTGCATGAAACGCCCGGCAACCGGATTATAGTACCTCGCCCGTAAATAATACTGTCCCGTTACATCATCATACTGTTGTCCCGTATAGCGGATGCGGTTATTCAGCTTCTCTGTGGTTCCAAGAGACATGCCAAAGGCATCATACTGGTAGCTGTTCTGAACATCTCCATGTCCGCCGGTAATAAACGTCGTGCTGAGCTGTTCATCCCTGTGGTAGTAGGACAGTTCCTGTCCTCTGCGGAACGCTTCCATCCCTGCCCCGAGATGATAACTGGTGCCCTGCTCTTCTCTTCCCTCCTCCTGCAGAAGCTCTCCATCGTGGTATACAAAGCTGGTCCTCCTGCCGTTTTCCAGCAGTTCAAAACGCAGGCCTTCCGCGTCATAGCGGTTCTCCTGCACGTTGCCAGTTTCAGTTTCCACCCTTGTCTGCTGGTGGCGGCTGTTATAGGAGAACAGGCGGATCCCGGCTGCATTTTTCTCCTCTATTATACCGCCCTGACGGTCATAAGAAAACTGTTTTCTATCGGCAGGGCTTTCCTCTTCGACCAGCTGGTTCTTCTCATTATAAAGATAACAGATTTCTCCCTGTACATCCGTCTTCCGGATTCTGTTTCCGGCTTTGTCATAGGCATAGCAAACAGAAGCGCCGTTCCGCCGCTCTTCCAGAAGCTGTCCCCGGACATCATAAGCATAGGAGAGATCCAATGCATTATTCCCTGCGGTGATTTCGGAAGTGATGCCGCCCAGAGCTGCCTGTGTACCTGCCTTCGCTGTGCGGTTTCCGTTGCCGTCATACCGGTATGCAAAGGAGAGCAGGACATTTTCGCCCGCTCTGGTTTCCAGAGTGCGGATGTTACCGTCACCATCGTAGGTATAGGCGGTCTCCACACCATTGCCATAACGGATATGGCGGATGCGGTTCAGGGCATCGTAGCCGTAGCGCACTTCCAGTCCGTCATCATTAAAGATGCGGCTTCGTCTGCCCAGAATGTCATACTCATACCGGGTGCTGACTCCTGTGGGATCCCTGATCTCCGTGATCTGCCCTGCCCTGTCATGGGTATAGGAAACTAAGCGTTTCCCGTTGGAACGCTTTTCTTTCAGGTTACCATATGCATCGTAGATGTATTCATAGGACTTTCCGTCGCAGACAGCACGGGTCACCCGGCCCAGGCTGTCATAGTGCCAGGTGCTGATATTGGTATGTTTTCCCTCTGCATCGGACGCCTTCTCATACACAGGCTGACCGAATACGTTGCAGGCACGCTGCAGCTGTCTTCCATCCCGGTCGATATGCAGGGACAGGTTGCCCTCCTCGTCATACCGGAAGGTCTCTGTATCGCCCAGCTGGTCAATTCTCTCGCTGACCTTGCCGAGACTGTTGTAGCGGTACTGCACTGCATTGCCGTTGCCGTCTATAGTCCTGCTGACCTGCCCGGCGGGGGTGTATTCATAGCCTTCCTTCCCCCCGTCCACAAAGCCAATGCCTGTGATGCGTCCCCAGCTGTCCACGTCATAGGAGATGGGATTCTGGTTGCCGTCCACGACTCCCGTGATCTGGCCTCTGGCATTATACTCATACTGTTGGAGGGTGCGCTGATGGTTCCGGTTACCGTTCCCTAATCGCCGGACATCCTTGATCTTTCCGTCCAGTTCGTAGGAAAGCTCTGTCCGGTTTCCAAACGTATCCTCTTGGATAACCGGCTGATTCCGCAGGTTGTAGGAAAGCTCCTGTACCACTTCTCCTAATGCATTGGTGGTGCGGAGGCGGTTGCCGCGGCTGTCATAGGTGTAGGCTGCGCCTGCCCCGTCATCGTTTTCCGGCTCGTAGCCGTAGGGACTGATCTCTTTCCGCAGCCTGTCATTCCGGTCATAGAGATAGCGGGTCACCCCTCCTGCCGGATTGGTTCTGTGGGTCGCCCGGTCTTTCAGGTCATACCGGGTGCTGCTCTCCAGACATTCCCCGTCCGCTCCCAGAATGGCCTGTTTCAGCACATTTCCGGCCGCATCATAGGCATACTGCACCCGTCTGTCGATACCGTTCTTTCTGTCAAGGACTCTCTCCTCGGTCAGGCGGTCGTCCGCATCGTAGCTTCTGTGGATCTCGGAGCCCTTCGGGGTGGTGATCTTTGTCAGGTTGCCGTTGGCATCGTAGGCATATCTTGTAACGGCGGCCTGTACCGGGCCGTTGCCCTGGATTTCCTCCGTCCGCTGAACAAGCCACCCGTTTTTATTGTAGGCATAATGAATAACACTATGAACACCGTCCGCAATGACACGCTCTTCCAGCGTTACATTTCCCAGACAGTCATAATCGTAGCGCATTTTTGCCCCAAAGTCATCTTTCACTACATTCAGATGATTGTTTTTATCGTAGGAAAAATGGATCCGGTGCCAGCCATCCGGCTCTCCGTCCCGTTCTACTTCCTGTTGTCCGTAGGCCTCCTCCACCTTATTGCCCTGACTGTCATAGGTATAGGCGATGACACGGTACAGCGCAGGATCGGTCTCCTGCACTTTTATCTGTTCCCGGATCTTCCAGCCCAGATCATTATAGGTATAGAGGACCTCCTTTCCTTCGCCGTCCACTTCCCGGAGGATCTGTCCGTGCCCGTTGTACTCGTAGGTGTGCAGGATGTTCCCCTCGGGATCCTGTACTTCTGTCATCCGGCCGCAGGCATCATAGGCATAGCGGTAGCCATTGCCGTCATCCGAATCTGCATCATAAGATTCCGGCTGTACCTGTTTGATCATGTTGCCGTCCGCATCATAGAATCTCCGCTCCACGCCTCCGTCCGGATAAAGGATACGGATGCAGTTCCCGTCAGAATCGTACTCATAGCGGGTTCCTTCTCCCTCATCGCCTTTCAGGGCATAGCTGACCGGATGGATCCGGCTGGTGATGTCCCCGTCAAAGTTGCGGAATACACGGTGATGTTCCTGCAGGGGAGATATGGTATCTACCACACGTTCCAGAAAATCGTGGCGGTACTCATAGCCGCTCTCTTTCTTTTCCCACTGCACGGGTGGATAGTAAGTGGTCAGATTGCCCATGCGGTCATAGAATCTGCGGGTGGTGTAGCCTTCCCCGTCGATGCGGCTGGTGACAAAGTTCCTGGAATTGTAAGCCAGCTCCACCGTGCCGTAAGTATTGCTGATGGACAGTCTGCGGCCTACGGTATCGTAGCCGTAGGCAGTCTCCTCCCCCTTCGGCGTAATGACACGGCTGGGGTATGCCCGGTTGGCTTCATATTCCTTAAGGCTTTCGTTTCCGAGGGCATCCCGCTCCAGAATGCATCTTCCCCTGAAATCATACTTCCGGGCCGTTTCTTTCCATTTGCCCTCTTTGATCTTTTCCATCGTCCTGACCGGATTGTGTTCCTGGTCATAAGTATAGAGGGTCTCTCTTCCGTCGCTGTCCCATGTATGTACCAGATCATGGTGCTCATTATATTCATGGTGCACTTCAAAGCCATCCGGGAATTTTTCCCGGATGCTTCTTCCATAGGCATCATACTCCCACTCTTTCCGGCTGCCCAGGCGGCTGATTTCTCCCACCTTTAAGTTGTCATCCGAATACTGATAGGTCTCAGACGTACCATCCTCATAAATTACCCGTTCCTTCAGGAACCGGTTGTTGTATTCATAGATCTCCGTCTTGCCCGTTTCGCTGTAATAAATGGTATTCCTGTGATGAATATCATCATAAGTAAAGATCTGGTACACACCGCTTGAAAAGTTCTGACGGGTGATCCGGCCCTTCACATCATACTCATTCTCCAGATAACAACTTCCGTTCTGATCCGTAACGGAAGAAATATGTCCGTTTTCATCATATTCGTAGTGGGTAATCCCCTCGTCCGTATGCACCACATCCACCAGAAGATCGCCCTCATAGCGATACTGGGTCCTGCGTCCGATCTCATCCGTAATCTGCAGAATACGCCCACCCCGGCACTCTACCTGAAGTACATTGCCCAGGGGCGTAACGATCCGTTCCAGCCCCTCTTCTCCATAGGCAAAGCTTAAGCACTGCTGATTTGGATATTCCACAGACTGAAGCAGTCCTCTGGCATCATAAACACTCAGGGTATGGTCCACCACATCCGTAAGCACATACCGCTCCTGTCCGGTTATCTCTGCCTCCTGTACTTCCATCAGGAATCTGGATGCTCCCTTGCTCTGGTTCACCCAACGGCCATCCTGCTCCTCGTAGCACACAGAATGACCCGTGATGGTCTCCAGATGAACCCGGGTATGCTCCACATCCCTTGTATCCCGATATATCCTGCTGGCATATGGGAATTTCCATCCCAGCCCCAGTACAGAGACCGTATTATTGGTAGAATAATAGGACCGTTCCAGTTTCAGGGCAAAGGGCACGCTGGCCAGCAGGAAATCCGTAGCCTGAATGACATATATTCCCGTGACTGCGTCCACAGGATCGCTGATAAAAGCGTCCAGTCCATTAAAGAAAAGATTCTGGATAAGGCTGCTCTTCAGATCAAAGTCCTGTTCACTCAGAGCAGAACCCACCCCATCTATGCCGGTGTCAATAAAACCGCCCAGAAATGTCTTAATGAGATGGTTTCCGAAGGAACATCCTTCAATACCTAATTTACTCAATAGTCCGTCACGGATGCCACTGCCGGTACTGCCCTGTGCAAATCCTATCCCGATATTCCATAGTGTCCTGGCAGGATTGATCTCTCCTGTCCGTGCCAGATCATCAAAAATACCATCCAGGACATTTCCCCCTATCTGCATGACTGCCTTCAGACATTTTGCTTCCTTAGCAAGATGTATGAATTTTTTTGCTGTCATCAATTTATTAAATGCACTACCTATTGCACAGCCGGATACAACACCGAAGGCAATCTCCGTACCCGCTCTCACCAGTTCATACAGGAGCTCGTTTCCACCGAATACGTCATCCCGCATGAAATTGTGTCCCTGACTTAAATCACCGCTTTGGGCCTTTTTGTAATTGTCTATTCCTTCTCCCACATCTGCTACAGCATATGCAGCCGTAGCTGCTCCCAACACCACGGTTGCAATAATAACTGCCGCAGCACCGCCGGTGGCTGCGGTCAGTGCTACCGCTACCGCCACAGTTGCAACTGTGGCAGCCACTTTTACGATCCCTTTCAGAATACCGGTTCTGCCTTCCTCGAATTTCTCCACCAGTTCATTGCTGACATCTTCATTGATATTTTTTCTGTTGGTCTCATCATTTGCTGTTACAGATGATCTGAGTTCTTCCAGAGACGGATTTGCAGCAGGCGACCGGTCCGATGCATCCATCTTTACAAAGGCTGCTATAATCCGTGCCTCATCCGTTAAGTTGATCTGGGAGCCGCTCTCTCCGACCTGAAGCGTAAGTTCCTCCGCCTCCAGCACCATTTGTCTGGAAGCCTGTCCGTCTTCCTCTGCAGGATCACCCACAATCAGATTCTTTTCCGCATGGAGACAAATCTTCCTCCCTGTGATAAGGGCATTTCCATCTGTATCCAGATAGACACAGGTCTGCTTTTCCTGATCGGCAGATACGATAGCCTTAGATGGAGTCATCAAAAGTTCCGCACCATTTACATTGGAAAAAGATTTGTTGTCCGGTATCTGTGCATAACCGGATGCGGAGGAACCGCCGGATGTCCGGATGGCATGAACTGCAATAGCATCTTTCTCATCATCCCCGGGGAAGTAAATATGTACCTGACTTCCCACCTCCGGCATACAGTAGATAAAGCTGCTCTCGATCGCATAAGTAAAGTATTTTACATT
>OHFB01001228.1_pt1 | contig 10292 bp, 8 predicted proteins | sample 1567461 | NCBI WGS metagenome assembly OHFB01 (sample SAMEA3879566, study PRJEB24766) | human gut metagenome | biome: human-associated habitat; feature: feces | place: USA | collected 1985/1987
GAGAAACTTTCCGTATCTGCAGCAAAAGAGCCGAAGACGATCATCATCGATTATGGCGGACCAAATGTTGCGAAACCTCTTCATGTAGGACACCTTCGTTCTGCAATCATTGGAGAAAGTATTAAGAGAATCGGTCGCTTTGTAGGACATAAAGTGATCGGTGATGTTCATCTGGGAGACTGGGGTCTTCAGATGGGACTGATCATTACAGAACTGAAACACAGAAAACCGGAGCTGGTTTATTTTGATGATTCTTACACAGGAGAGTATCCGGAGGAAGCACCATTTACGATCAGCGAGCTGGAAGAGATCTATCCATGTGCAAGCGGCAAGTCCAAAGAGGATGAAGCGTACAGAAACGAAGCTCTGGAAGCAACTCATCTTCTTCAGCAGGGCAAACCGGGATACATGGCTCTCTGGAACCATATTATGAACGTATCCGTTACAGACCTGAAGCGCAACTATGACAAATTAAATGTGTCTTTTGATCTCTGGAAAAAGGAATCCGATGCACAGCCATATATTCCCGGAATGGTTGAGGAGATGAAAGAAAAAGGATTCGCCTATGTAGACCAGGGCGCACTTGTAGTAGATGTAAAAGAAGAGAACGATACAAAAGAAATTCCTCCATGTATGCTTCTGAAATCAGACGGAGCTTCTCTTTATACAACTACAGACCTTGCAACAATCGTAGAGCGAATGAAATTATTTAACCCGGATGAGATCTTGTATGTGGTAGACAAACGTCAGGAACTTCACTTTATCCAGGTATTCCGCTGTGCAAGAAAGACCGGGCTTGTAAAAGATGATACAAAACTTTCTTTCCTTGGATTCGGAACCATGAACGGAAAAGACGGAAAACCGTTCAAGACAAGAGAGGGCGGCGTTATGCGTCTGGAAACTCTCATTAAAGACATCAACGAAGAGATGTTTACCAAGATTGTTGAGAATCGCAGCGTGAAAGATAAAGATGCGAAAGAAACTGCAGAGATCGTAGGGCTTTCCGCGATCAAATACGGTGACCTTTCCAATCAGGCTACCAAGGATTACATTTTTGATATTGACAGATTTACATCATTTGAAGGTAATACAGGTCCGTATATCCTTTATACGATCGTTCGTATCAAATCTATTCTGAACCGTTTTGCAGAAGAGGGCGGCAACCTTGAAGCAGGTGCAATCCTTGATCCTGTAAACGACAGCCAGAAGAACCTGATGCTTCAGCTGACAGGTTTCGGTGCAACCGTAGAGAACGCCTTTGAAGAAAAAGCACCGCATAAGATCTGTGCATATATTTACGAAGTATCCAATGCATTCAACAGCTTCTATCATGAGACAAAGATCCTCATCGAAGAGAACGAAGCACAGAAAGCTTCCTTCATCCAGCTGCTGAAACTCACTAAGAAAGTTCTGGAGACATGTATCGATCTTCTTGGATTCTCAGCACCGGACAGAATGTAAAAATAAGATTCATCAATAAATCAACTTGTTGGCACACTAAGCCCTGTTTACATATATTGTAAATGGGGCTTTTCAAAAAGAACGAAGTGTGCTATCATGTATTTATCTAATCTATACGTGATGAAATTCTTTCATCACATTTTCCATTTTTATTTTAAACGAATTGTGAATATCTGCTTGGTTCAGATAAACTGCGGAGCAGTTATTCGGTTATGAGCAAGTAGCGAATCTGATGATTTTATCTGTTTGACAATTGAACAGGAGGTGAACCAGTGAATTTATCTGGAACTGTATTAAAAGGGCGTTACTGTATTCTGGAGCCTGTTGGAAAAGGCGGTGGAGGGAAAGTTTACCTTGCCAGAGATCTGGAACTGGGCGTTTTGTGGGCGGTAAAAGAAATACCGGTATCCGGCAAAAGTGAAGCACGTATGCTTTTGAAGCTTTCACATCCGTCTCTGCCAAAGATGATAGATTATATAGAGGATAACCGGAAATGTTACCTTGTTATGGAATATGTCAGGGGAAAATCTCTGGGTGAGTATTTAAGAGGCGGAAAACATTTTTCCATAAATGAAATCGTTAAATATGGAATGGAGATTTCAGATGTATTCTCCTATTTTCATGGTCAGAAACCACCGGTTTATTACGGAGATCTGAAGCCTGACAATCTGATGCTGGGTGAGAATGGAAGATTATATCTGATCGATCTGGGCGGTGCTGTAAACGGATATAAATATCACCATAAAGTATGTACAGGCACTGCCGGTTTTGCTGCGCCGGAACAATATGAGGGAAAGATAAATGCAGCAACAGATATTTATACATTTGGAAAAACATTATCTGCCTTATGTGGAAAAACAGATTGTCTGTTATTCATCCGGAACATGTCATTATTCTGGCTTATTTTCAGATGCTGCATGAAGAAACCGGAAATGCGTTATCAAAATATGAAGACTGTACAGAAAAAACTAAGCAGAATCCAGAAGAGACAAAATCAGAGTAAAATTAAAAACATGTTGGTTTTGGCAGGGAGCAGTATTGCTTTTGCAGTAATAACTGTTTTTCTTCTGTTTAGTTCTAATCTGGTATCCGGCTCCAAAACATTTGATTTTTATGAAGAGCTAACTGATATTACAGACCTTTATTATCAGGAAGAATTTCAAAACGGCAGTAAAGCGGACAGGGAAAAAATTTGTGAACAGGCAGATACCGAACTGCGGAAATTACAAAAACAATGCACTGAAAAAGAGGAGTCCAGAAAGATATTACAGATTCTGGCAGTAAACAGTGAGTACCAGGAAAATTATGAAAATGCAGGATTCTACTATGAGCAAATGCTTCTTTATGATGAAACTTACAGAGCCGGATACGGTGAATATGGAATGTTCCTGTTCCGTACCGGGCAAAAGGAAGCCGGTCAGGCACTATGGACAGAATATAAGTCGAAAGAAACAATGTTAGACGATACAGTCAGCAGAAATCTGAGATTGTGGGAAAAGGAGATGACTAAGAGTGAAGAAAAATCATAACAGACTCTGGATTGTGATATCTGTATGTTTATGTCTGTGTCTGACTTCGACTATCTCTGCCATGCAGATGGGAGGTTTTGATATTGATGTAGGAAATGGAGAAAACAGCAGCTGGCAATGGCATGAGGAACAGCAGTGGAATCAGAGCAGTTGGGAGAATACGTGGGAAAATAACCGGCAGACTGGAGACAACACATCAGAAACTCCTGCACAGAACGATCAGACGCAGGACAATGGATATCAGTATGATTCTGATACAGGAAACGGAACACAGGATAATATACAGCAATGGAATGGTGTACAGCAGAATAACACTGACTGGAATAACAGCAGTCAATGGAACAATAATTCTCAGAATAATAATGTCCAGAATAATAATGCCCAGAATAATAACGTTCAGAGTAATAATGCCCGGAATAATAATTCTGCATGGAACGCTCAACCTCAGACAGATAACAATATGCAGATAACATCCCGGACGGATAATGAATCCGCTGTTAAGATATCAGAAAAACCCACCCCAACATCAATACCTGTACCAACACCTAAACCTGCGAAAAATCCGAAGCCGACAAAAACACCCAAATCAACTCAGCCCCCAACTCCTAAGCTGTCAAAAAAGAAAAATAAGAAGAAACAAAATAAAGCAAAGAAAACAGAAAAAGAAAACAAGAATACAGGTAATTCCAAAGTGTTTCAGAATAAAGAAAACCAGGGGGATACTGTTGAATACACGCATGTAAAAGATGAAGCTGTTAAGTTTCATTGCACACAAAATACAGATAGTTTCCATACCCCGCGAATTCAGATAATATCCCGGGGCTCTGTTCAGATTCTTTCTTTTCGGCTTAACAAAACAGAATGTCCCTGGCATTGGGAAGGAGACTGGATCATACCGGATACGGAAGATGAAAATGTAAAAGAAATAGAATTGTTGGTTATCTCTCAAGGCGGAAAGCTGATAAAAATGAATCCCCGGATTTTTTCCTCATAGACGCTTCAGGAAAACAATGCTATAATTTATCATATTATATCAATTTTTCTGAGACAGGAGGAACCTATGTACAAAGTAATTTTGTTTGATTTAGATGGAACATTAACAGAATCCGGAGAGGGTATCACGAAATCTGTTCAGTATGCACTGGAGAGAATTGGAAAGCCTGAACCGGACCTTGAGAAACTGAAGGTTTTCATAGGACCGCCGCTTATGGAGATGTTTATGCAATATGCACAGATTGATGAGGCAACCGCAAAACAGGCGGTGGAAATTTACAGAGAACGCTATTCTGTGACAGGAATCTTTGAAAATGCCGTATATCCGGGAATTGAGAACATGCTGGCACAGTTGGAGAAGAAAGGATATATTCTCGCAGTAGCATCCTCTAAACCGGAAGTATATGTGAGACAGATCCTGGATCATTTTGGACTTACCCGGTACTTCACAGAAATCGGCGGAAGCGAATTGAATGGTCGAAGAACAAACAAGACAGAAGTGATCGAAGATGTTCTGAAACGTCTGAATATGGACAAACACAGAGATCAGGTTATTATGGTTGGAGATAAAGAACATGATGTATACGGAGCACGCAAAGCTGGACTGGAATGCATTGCAGTTTCTTTTGGATATGGAACAGAAGAAGAGCTTAAACAGGCAGAACCTCTGAAAATTGTTGATTCTGCAGAAGGAATCGTAGATTTTTTCGCCTGAGCCCTCTGCGAAAACAAAATATTGTTTTTAAAATCTGGAGGGCAGGATATCCGGTAGGAATCCACTTTATAATCTCACAGATCGTTGCAGGAACTGCGCTGGCAGTATTTGCAAGAACCGCGGCAAACTCAGCTGAGACATATTATAATTACACGATTTTTCTTACCGGCTTAACAGGAATTCTGGCTATGATCCCGGCATTGTATTTTTATCGAAGAGATAAAGTCAGAAGAATTGCCGGCGGTCTGATCCCGGCACAGAAAAAAGTACCGCTTTCCTTACTGGAAATAATTCTTCTGCTTCTGGCAGGAGCCGGACTTGCACAGTATGGAAATTTCCTGATGGCAATTCTTCAGTCATTTATCAAAAGCATGACCAGAATTACAGAAGGAAAATCACTTCTTATGATGATTTTCTGGATGGGAATTATTGCACCTGCGGCGGAGGAAATGATCTTCCGCTGGTTAATCTATCTGCGTCTGCGTGACTGGCTGAAGATGCCGGTGGCAGCAGTGATTTCCGGGTTGATATTTGGTATCTATCACGGAAATATCGTACAGGGAATTTACGCAAGTATCCTCGGAACTGCATTTGCATGGATACTGGAAATGAGTGGAAATACTTACAGCAGTATGCTGCTCCATATGGGAGCAAACATCTGGTCACTGCTTATCTCAGAATATGCACTGGATTTGTATTCCATGAAATATGGGGTACAGATTCTCATATTGATCTATCTGATTCTGTTGATCAGTGTGGTATATTGCCTTACCCATTTCGAAAAGATGTGCAGTATAAGAAAAAAGAAAAGAATGATATAAAAATAGAGACAAGATAAAGACATCTGCAATTGTGGAATGACAGTACACATGCAGGTGTCTTTGTTATTAGAAAAAAGATTATGTTAAGGCAAAAAGAAAATAATCAGTATACGGAAATTTAGATGTACTGGAAAGAGTAAAACCTAACAGTTTGATTAGGATTCGGAAATAACCTTTTACTGAATTAAACAGAGAATATCTGTTTGACAAATAAGTATTTAGCTATTAAGTACTTGACAGATACAACAGTATTCTGTATTATGAATGTATCAATACAACTAATACACTAAATACACGCATAAAATAAAACAACACATCATGAAACACGTAACAGAAAGGAGGAATCACCAGTGATTGTTTTGGATTATCAGGACAGGCGTCCAATCTATGAACAGGTTACAGATAAATTTCAGATCCTAATCCTGAACGGTGTCCTGCTGCCGGGATCGCAGATGCCGTCAGTAAGGCAGCTTGCCACAGAACTGTCCGTCAATCCCAACACGATCCAGCGTGCATATATGGAGCTGGAGAAACTGGGACTGATCTATCCTGTAAAAGGCAGAGGAAATTTCGTAGCAGACAGCTCTCAGGTACAGAAGATAAACAGAGAGAGCTACCGAAAAGAATTCACAGCACTGATACAGAAAGGCAGAAACACAGGATTCAACAGAGAGGAACTGGAGAAAATGCTTGCGGAAATCTTTGAAAAGGAGGACGAATCATGATAGAGATTAGAAACTGCAGTAAAGCTTTCGGAGAGATCCATGCCATTGACCATGTATTAATGGAAATCGGTGAACGCCAGATTTTCGGACTGGTAGGGACCAACGGTGCAGGAAAGAGCACGCTGCTTCGAATGGCTGCCGGAGTGATAAAGCCGGACGAAGGAGAAATCCTGGTGGATCAGGAACCGGTCTATGAGAATGAAAAGATAAAACAGCAGATATTTTACATTTCAGACGGTGGATATTTTCCACAGGGATATACGGCAGCAGATCTGAAAGATTTCTACAGAGAATATTATCCGGACTTTATGACTGACCGTTACAGTAAATTAATGGACCAGTTTCATCTGGATGAGAAACGCAGGATCAGTTCCTACAGCAAGGGAATGAAGAAACAGCTTCTGGTCATTATGGGAATCAGTGCAGGGACAAAATATCTATTATGCGATGAAACGTTCGATGGACTTGATCCGGTCATGCGTCAGGCAGTAAAGAGTCTGTTTGTGTCTGAAATCATGAATCGGGATTTTACCCCGGTGATCGCATCTCATAATATGAGAGAACTGGAGGACGTGTGTGACCATGTAGGACTCCTGCACAAAGGAGGAATTCTTTTATCCAGAGAACTGGAAGACATGAAATTCCATATCCATAAGATCCAGTGTGTACTGCCGGATCAGACAAAAGAAGAAGCACTTTTGAAAGAATTGGACGTTTTAAAGAAAGAACATCAGGGATCAATTCTGATACTTACTGCAAGAGGGAGCAGAGAAGAAATACTTCAGAAAGTACAGACACAAAATCCAATATTCTGCGAAGTGATTCCATTGACACTGGAGGAGATATTTATCAGCGAAACGGAGGTGGCAGGCTATGAAGTCAAAAACATTTTCTGGTAGATCATTAAGAAGCAGCTTAAAAGGCAGTACCTGGATTCTGGTGCTGTTGTTACTGGGGTTTATGGTTGCATTTCCGGTAGCAGAACTGATGCTGATCGGAAATCAGACGGATGAAATCCACAGGATGACTTTTGTCATGATCTGTTCCTATCTGATAGTTCCAGGCTTTTTGGTTACAATGCTTGCGGCCGTTGTAAATGCCTTGAATGAATTCTGGTATCTTTTTTCCAGAGATAAGATTGATTTTTATCACAGTCTTCCGGTAACAAGAAGCAGGTTCTTTTGGGAAAAAGCAATCAGAGGTCTGGTGCTGTATCTGGTTCCATATGTGATCATGGAACTGATCACAATGGCGATCGCAGTCAGCAAAGGACATGGTAGTCATCTGATCACGGCAGCGGGGAAAATGTTTCTGGAACATTTGCTTATGTATCTGCTGCTGTATTTCGGAGCAGTGTTGGCACTGGCAATTGCGGGAAATATTCTGGCAGGTATTCTGTCATTATGCTGTGTTTACCTTTACGGACCGGTACTGGGCATTCTTTTATGGGTGCTGGAAATGATGTATTTCAGAACGAATATGGGACTTAAAGAGGGAATGGCAGAAAAGATATCTGTTTTTCTTTCACCTGTATCTATTTCCGTGGCATTGCGGACTTATTCAGGACAAAAGAATTTCTGGATCATTATAGTGGGCGGGATACTGCTTCTGATTGTTCTGGCAGTATGTGCATATCTGGCATATACAAAGCGTCCAGCTGAGAAAACAGGAAAATCTTTTGTTTACGGATTTCTGGAACCAATCCTTTTGTTTATGGTCGTAATCCCTGCTGCTCTGGCAATTGGAACGATGTTTGCGCTGATCGGACCGGAAGAGAACAGGACTGGCTGGTGGATATTCGGGCTTGTGCTGGGGACAGTTGTATTTTATGGAATTTTGCAGGTTATTTTTGCAATGGATTTCCGTAAAATGGCAGCACATAAGCTGCAGCTTCTGCTTTTGGGAATATGTGTAGCTGTCAGTGCCTGGATATTACACACAGATGCCATCGGATATGATACAAGAATTCCGACAATGGCAAAAACTGAGGGAATCAGTCTGAATCTGGAGTGGATAGGAACTGAGAGTGTGAATGAACCGCAGATGGAAGTGAGTTCTGGTTCATATAAACTGGACAGACTCTTTTATTTTATGGGCGGAAATTATGGCAGATGGACAGATGCGGGAATGTCAGATAAAATCTATGAAGTGTTAAAAGAAATTGCGTCTTATCAGAACAGTAAGGAGTGCAGCGGAACAGAAATAGGAGTTCAGTTTAAAAAGAAGAGCGGTTTCGATATTACCAGACAATATATAGTGACAGCGGAGCAGCTTGGCAGACTGCTGGAAGCATGCTATGAGCAGGGAACATTAAAAGATAATAAATATGATATTCTGGAAAAATACAGACAGAAAGTGTCTTTTATAACAGTAGATCCTTTAAATGAATTAGATGATCAGTACTCTGTAACACTGGAAAAATCTGACAGTCAGAAGCTGCTGGATCTGCTGAAACAGGATATAGCAGAAGCCTCACCGCAGGAACTTATAGGAATCCCGTGTGGACAGATGGAGCTTTACGCTACTTCCTATGCAGATATGGATGAGCATATTGCACCGGAATCTTATGCAGAAGTAGGAAGATATATTTTCCCGACATTTAAGCGGACACTTGTTTTCCTGAAAGAAAAAGGTTATGCTTTTGTTATGGAAAAATAAAATCTGAAACAGTACGATTATTCAGTGACATATAATGCAGAAGAAATGGATGTCACAGATCCTGAACAGAAAGAAGAATTAGCCCAGAGCCTGATCCGTGAATTGGAGTGTCCGGCATGGCTGGAAACGGAGGCGGGTGTGAGTGTGAAAGTGGCTCTGAACATTACAGAGTCTGCCGGAGAATCGCTAAACGGAATAGAGTTTGCTGTACTGAAAGCGAAAGAGCCGGAATTTATAAAGAAAATAGTAGAAACTGGCGAGGAAGAAGAATGAAGAAAGCAGTTCGTCTGGACAAGTTCCTGGCAGATGCAGGAGCAGGAACCAGAAGTGAGGTAAAAAAATTTATTCAAAAAGGAAAAGTCCAGGTCAACGGTGTGCCTGCAAAGAAATCGGAGATCAAGGTCAGTGAAGAGGATGAAGTAGTTCTGGACGGAAACAGAATTTCCCAGGCACCGGAATTTGTCTATTATCTTCTGCACAAACCGGCAGGGTATGTTAGTGCCACAGAAGATAAGCGGGACAAAACAGTGATGGAACTTGTAGCATCAGACAGAAAAGGCCTGTTTCCGGTGGGAAGACTGGACAAAGATACGGAAGGACTGCTTCTGATCACAGACGACGGAGCACTGGCGCATGAATTGCTTTCTCCAAAGAAACATGTGGACAAGACCTATTATGCGGTTACAGACGGATGTATGACCAAAGAGGATGTGCAGCACTTCGCAGATGGTCTGGAAATCGGAGAAAAAAATCCCACAATGCCGGCAAAACTGGAGATCCTCAGTACAAGAAAAGTTGAAGAGACAGAACTGGAACAGTACCCGTCAGGATGGTCATCAGAAATTCAGCTTACGATCAAAGAGGGGAAATTCCATCAGGTCAAGCGAATGACAGAAGCAGTAGGAAAGAAAGTCGTCTATCTGAAACGAATTTCCATGGGAGTATTGACATTGCCGGATGATCTCAAAAAAGGCGAATGCCGACAGTTGACTGCAGAAGAAGAAAAGAGATTAAAAGAAAGTGTTGTCATAAAATAAGTAAAATTGTAAGAATACATGGTTGATTGTCCGCTGATATAATGGACATTATAACATGTGTCGGTAAAGTGCAGGAAACTGAGTTTGTCAGAAGCAGATCAGAACCTGGAAGAAACTGTAAAAATAATAAAAATACAATTTGCAAAAAACCCTCTTTACATGGAGGGTTTTTGTATGCTATACTACAGAAGTTGCGAGTCATGCGCATCTATTGCGCGTGCAAAAATATACACGTTCGGAGATTCCCGCGGATGGTGCCCTGCGGTGTGAGGCTGGGTCCCCAGGAAAAAGAACCGGGCGGAAGAAATTAACCAAAAAGGAGAACAAACATGAGCGTTATTTCAATGAAACAG
>OHFB01001244.1_pt1 | contig 10204 bp, 9 predicted proteins | sample 1567461 | NCBI WGS metagenome assembly OHFB01 (sample SAMEA3879566, study PRJEB24766) | human gut metagenome | biome: human-associated habitat; feature: feces | place: USA | collected 1985/1987
GCGGTGCGCGCTGTGGCCGCAGCGGGTGCGGACGCTGTCATCGCCGACGATCTGGCGACGGCGCAGCTTGTCAAGGCCATCGCACCGACGCTGCACCTGCACGGCTCGACCCAGATGAGCGTTCACACGCCCGAGGGGGCGAAGGAACTGGCTGCGCTGGGCTATGACCGCGTGATTTTGGCGCGTGAATTGTCGCTTGAGGAGATCCGCGCTGTCTGCGAGGCCAGCCCCATCGAGGTCGAGGTTTTTGTCCACGGGGCGCTCTGCATGGGCGTGTCCGGCCAGTGCATGATGAGCGCATTTCTGGGCGGGCGCAGCGGCAACCGCGGCTCCTGCGCAGGCCCCTGCCGCCTGCCGTTTGAGGCGAACCCCCTGCCAGAGGGCAGGCCGGGCCGCCTGCATCACCTGTCCCTGAAGGACAATTCCGTCATCGACAAGCTGGACAGGCTGCAGGCCATCGGCGTGGCCTCGGCCAAGATCGAGGGCCGTCTGCGCACACCGGAATACGTGGCGGCGGCGGTCAATGCCTGCCTGGCGGGCCGCGAAGGCCGCGCCTATGACCGCGACCTGCTGAAGAATGCGTTCAGTCGGTCCGGTTTCACGTCCGGCTATCTGGATGGCAAGATCGACGGCACGATGTTCGGCGTCCGCAGTGAGGCCGACGCGGAACTGACCCGGAAGACCCTGCCCGCCCTGCGGGAGCTGTACCGCCGGGAACGCTCCCGCGTACCGGTGAAGATGAAGCTGGAGATCGAGGAGGGCGGCGAGAAGCTGACCGTCACCGATGCAGACGGCAACCGTGCCTTTGCCTACGGCGACGCCGAACCCCAGCCCGCCCGCACTGACCCCACCGAGAGCTTGCAGCGCAGCCTGTCCAAGACGGGCGGCACACCGTTCGCGGTGGAAAAGATCGACGTAGAGATGGATGGCGGGCCGTGGTTCGTGCCGGGCAGCGCCGTCAATGAGCTGCGCCGCACCGCGCTGGAGGGCCTGCAGCAGAAGCGCGAGACCCTGCGCCCCTGGCCGATGCACGAGATGGAGCTGGCTCCGCTGCCGCAGCGCACTTTGCCGCCCCATCGGACCCTCCGCGCCCGGTTCGAGAGCTGGGACCAGGTGCCGGAACAGGCACTCTCCGGCCTCGAAGCGCTCATCCTGCCCATCGCGCAGGCAGACCGCGTCCCCCGCGCGTGGCGCAGCAAGACCATCCTCGAACTGCCCCGCGTCATGTTCGGCGCGCTGGAAGCGGACACCGCCCGCCGCATCGCGGCGACGCAGGAGGCCGGGTTTGCGGGCTACGAGGCGGGCAACATCGCCCACCTGCGGATGTGCCGGGGCCTGCCGCTCTCCGGCGGTTTCGGCCTGAATGTGACCAACCAGCTGTCGGCTCAGTTCTATGCCGACCACGGTCTGAACGCCATCCTCATCCTGCCGGAGGTCAAGGACAGCGACATCGCGTCCATTGCCCCGGCGCAGAACGGCCAGCCGGTGCCCACGGGCGTGATCATCTACGGCCACATGCCGCTGATGGTCACCCGTGCCTGCCCGCTGCAAAATATCCACGATTGTGCCCACTGCGACAAGACCGGCCTGCTGACCGACCGCAAGGCCAAAAAGTTCCCGGTGCGCTGCGGCATGGGGGTGCGTACTATTTATAATCCGGTGCCCATCTACATGGGCGACAAGCCTGGTGCCCTGACGGTGGACTACGGCGTGGCCTATTTCACGCTGGAGACCCGCGAGGAAGCCGCCGCCATTCTGGACAGCATCCGCCAGCATGCCCCGTTCGAGGGCGAGTTCACCCGCGGGCTGTATTTCAAAGGAACGAATTGAACCTCTCAGTCACGCTTCGCGTGCCAGCTCCCCTAAAAGGGGAGCCCTTGGCAGGCCGGTGAAGCTGGAGCTGTCCGAATGAGATTGAACAAAACAGAAGATGCCGGGCCCTGCGGCAGCGGGCAGGCGAAATGGAGAATAAAATGGAACCCATTACTGTAAACTATAAAGTATTGGATGCGCGGGCGAAGGTGCCCGCCTACGCGACGCCGGGCGCGGCCGCAGCCGACCTGTGCGCGGTGCTGGACGAACCCCTGACCGTGGCCCCCATGCAGCGGGTGCTGGTGCCTACCGGCCTTGCCATCGAGCTGCCCGGCGCTCACTGCGTGGCGCTGGTCTATGCCCGGAGCGGCCTGTCCATCAAGCACGGCCTGTGCATGGCCAACGGCGTCGGTGTCGTGGACAGCGATTATCGCGGGGAACTGAAGGTGCCCATGGTCAATCTGGGCGGCGAGGCCTACACCATCCAGCCCGGCGAACGGGTGGCGCAGCTCTGCATCGCGCCGGTGTACACCGCAGCCTTTGCACAGGTGGAGGAGCTGGGCGGCACCCAGCGCGGCGAGGGCGGCTTCGGCTCGACGGGAAAATAAAATGAAACAACTGATTTTGGCCTCCGGCAGCCCCCGGCGCAGAGAGCTGCTGAGCCTGTACACCACCGATTTTACCGTCTGCGCCAGCGATTTTGACGAGAGCACCGTGACCGCCGACACCCCTGCTGAGCTGGTGGAAATGCTGGCGCGGGGCAAGTGCCGGACAGTCTCGGCCCAGCACCCCGGCGCGGTGGTCATCGGCTGCGACACCGTCGTGGACGTGAAAGGGGAAGTGTTCGGCAAGCCCCACAGCGTGGAGGACGCCAGACGGATGCTACGGGCCCTTTCCGGTGCGGTGCACGAGGTCCACACCGGCATCTGCATCTCGGACGGCACCCGCACCGAGAGCTTCGTGGACACCTGCCGCGTGAAGTTCTTCCCCATCTCCGAAGCGGAGATCGAGCGCTATGCCGCCACCGAAGAACCCTACGACAAGGCCGGTGCCTATGCCATCCAGGGCCGCGCGGCCCTCTGGCTGGACCGCATCGAGGGCGACTATTACACCATCATGGGGCTGCCCGTCAGCCGCACCATCCGGCTGCTGGAACGATTTTGAGCGGCTTGGCGCGGAGATTTATGAAAAAATCCGGAAAAACCTGTAAAAACGCTTGAGAAAACTTCTGCTTGCGGCTATAATATAGTCGTGTTATTCTGCGATCGGCGGCGGATTGGTTTGCGCCGCCCTGCGTTTTGGATAGACCGGAAATACGAAGGAGAGCTTCATTATGAGTTTGTTTTCAAAAGACGTTGGCATTGATCTGGGTACAGCCAACACCCTGGTTTACATGAAGGGAAAGGGCATCATCATGCGTGAGCCGTCCGTTGTGGCGGTGGACACCAAGACCGATGAGGTCCGCTGCGTGGGCACCGAGGCAAAGGCCGTCATCGGCCGCACCCCCGGCAGCATCGTGGCCGTCCGCCCCCTGAAGGACGGCGTTATTGCGGACTTTGACATCACGGCAAATCTGCTGGAGAACTTCCTGAAGAAGGCCTGCGGTAACAGCATGTTCTCCCGCCCCCGCGTGGTCATCTGCATCCCGTCCGGCGTGACGGAAGTCGAGCGCCGCGCGGTGCGTGAGGCGACCCTGAAGGCCGGTGCCCGTCAGGTCTCCGTCATCGAGGAGCCCATGGCTGCGGCCATCGGTGCAGGCCTGCCCATCAGCGAGCCCACCGGCAGCATGATCGTGGACATCGGCGGCGGCACGGCCGAGATCGCCGTCATCTCGCTGGGCGGCATCGTGGCGTCCCGCAGTGTCCGGATGGCAGGCGACATGTTCGACCAGGCCATCATCGCGTTCATCAAGCGCAAGTACAACCTGCTCATCGGTGAGCGCACTGCTGAGCAGATCAAGATCGAGATCGGCTCTGCTTACCCCCTGGACCCCGAAATGACCATGGAGATCAAGGGCCGCAATCTGGTGGACGGCCTGCCCAAGAACATCGTCGTCCACTCCGAGGATGTGCGCGAGGCTCTGCTGGAGTGCCTGGTGAAGATCACCAGCGCCATCAAGGAGACGCTGGAGCGCACCCCGCCGGAACTGAGCGCCGACATCATCGACCACGGCATCACCCTGACGGGCGGCGGCGCACTGCTGCGCGGTCTGGACCAGCTGATCCAGAGCGAGACCGGCATCGACGTGCATGTGGCTGAGGACCCGCTGGACTGCGTGGCCAAGGGCGCAGGTGCCGTGCTGGATCATGTGGACGTCCTGCATGACGTTCTGGATACCGACGGGCCCCATATGTAACAGAGAGTGCGGACGGCTCTGGCTGTCCGCGCTTTTTTGCAACCGGAGGAAGTTCCTTTGAAAGATTTTTTCGAAACCTGGAAATTTAAGATCCTCATCGGCATCGCGGTGTTCCTGGTGGGCATCATGGCCTATGCCGGTGCCAACGACCGCCTGACCGCCGCCCCGCAGGAGCTGCTGAGCGTGGCCGTGGCCCCGTTCCAGAAGGCGGCTGCCATGGTGGGCGACCGCGTGGCCTCCCTGTGGGAGAACTACACCAACATCGGGGCCATTCTGGACGAGAACGAGCAGCTCACTGCCGAAAACGCCGAGCTGCGCAAACAGATGGTGGACTACGACCGGCTCAAGGCGGAGAACGAAGCCTACAAGGCGCTGGCCAACATCCAGAACACCCGCCCGGAGATGAGCTGCGTCTCGGCTTTTGTCATCGGCCGTGACCCGCTGGATGCCTTTTACGGCTTCACGCTGGATCAGGGCTCAGTGGACGGGGTGGAGCTGAACGACACCGTCGTCAGCGACGAGGGCTATCTGCTGGGCGTGGTGGTGGAAGTGGAAGCCACCAGCTGCAAGGTCATGACCATCCTGCACCCCAACTTCAACGCGGCGGGCGTCGTTTCCCGCACGCGGGACAACGGCATCATCACCGGCAGCTCGGACTATGCGGCTGACGGCCTGTGTGTGCTGACCAACCTGAACCGCAACACCCTGACGCAGAAGAGCGACCAGGTCATCACCACGGGGCTGGGCGGCGTTTTCCCGGCGGATGTGCTGGTGGGCGTGGTCCGGGAAGTGGTGCCGGAGGTCAGCGGCAAATCGTCCATCGCGGTCATCGAGCCGGGCGCAGACCCGCGCACGGTGCGCCACGCATTCATCATCACCAATTTCTGAGGAGGCCCTGCCATGGAATCACGCCGCAAGCGTAAGCGCAGCCAGATCACCAAATGGGTCTGCTATGCGCTGCTGATGCTGCTGTGCACGGTCTTGCAGACCCTGCCGGGGCTGTTCCGGCTGGGGGAGGCAAAGCCCCTCTGGCTGCTGCCGCTGGCGCTGGCCGTCGCGGTGGAGGAGGGCGAGTTCGCGGGGGGCATCTTCGGTGCCGTCTGCGGCCTGATGTGGGACTACACCGCAGGCCGCACCGCCGGGCTGCTGGCCTTTGAGCTTCTGCTCTCGGCTGTCATGCAGCTCTACTTCAAGACCTCGGCGGCGAATGTTGTCCTGCTGGAAACGGCGACGGTGCTGCTGGTGCTCTCGCTGGACTGGCTGTTCTTCTACTACATGCCCGGCTACAGCGGGGCAGTGGAGCGGTATCTGTGGTTCGTGCTGCCCACGGCGGCGCTGACCATCCCGGTCTGTCTGGTGCTGTTCGGGGCAGTGCGCCGCATCCATGCGGAATTCAAGATCGACAACGACGTAGTCTGAACCGGCTGCGCCAAAAGGAGAACGGATGAACCAAGACGAACGCAAAACGGCCGCGCGGCGGATGATGCTCCTCATCGCCGTAGCAGGTGTGATCATCGGGCTGTACGGCTTCCGGCTGATCTTTCTGCAGCTGGTCAACGGCGACAGCTTCAAGGCGCAGGCCACCAACACGACCGATTATAAATTTACCGTCACGGCCGCCCGCGGCAACATCGTGGACAGCAAGGGTGAGCGCATCGCTTCCAGCGTGACGGGCTACAACGTGGTGCTGAACAAGCTGCTGATGGGCGACGAAGATCTGGACGCCCTGCTCCAGAAGCTGGTCGGCCTGCTGGGCGAGAACGGCGAGAGCTGGAGCGACAGCCTGCTCATCGGGCAGGCAGATGCCGCCGGGCACTATGCGTACACGGCGGAGAGCGACAACGCCGCCGAGCAGCGCTCCCTTGCCGCCATGAAGGAGAACCTCGGCCTGCAGCAGTATGCCACCGCCGACGATGTGATGGAAAAGCTGGTGGAGGACTATGACCTTGCCGATTTCTCTTTCTACTGGCAGCGCATCCTGGGCGGCATCCACTACGAGATGCAGCTGCAGGCGTTTTCCAACGTCAACAACTTCATTCTGGCGGAAAACGTCAGCGAGGCCACCGTGGCCACCATCAAGGAGAACAGCCTCACCCTGCCGGGCGTGGAGATCGTGGAGACGAGCGCCCGCAGCTACGAGCAGGGCACCGTTCTGCCCCATGTGCTGGGCCGGGTGGGCAAGATCACGGCCGAAAAGTGGAAGGTGACCGACGAGAACGGGCAGGTGACCTATCCGCTCAAGGAAAAAGGCTACAACATGAACGACGTCATCGGCATTTCCGGTCTAGAATCTGCCTATGAGGACGAGCTGCGCGGCAAGGATGGCGTGGAGACCATCACCCGCAACTCGGACGGCGTCATCGTGAACACGGCCCTGACCACCGTGCCGGAACCGGGCCACACCGTCCAGCTGACCATCGACAGCGAGTTCCAGAAGGCTGTCGATCAGGCGCTGGCAAAGAACGTGGAGTGGATCCGGAACAGCTATGCGGACAGCAAGCAGGCCAGTGCCGGTGCGGTCGTCGTCATCGACGTCAAGACCGGCGGTGTGCTGGCAGCGTCCAATTACCCCAGCTTTGACCAGAACCTTTACGCCGCCAATTACAGCGCATACAGCGAGGACGAGAACATGCCCCTGTTCAACCGCGCATTGCAGGGCCTGTATACCCCCGGTTCCACCTACAAGCCCAGCGTGGCGGTGGCGGCGCTGGATACGGGGTTGATCAACCGGTATTCCACGGTGCTGTGCAACGGTGTCTATACCTATTATAAGGACTATCACCCCAAATGCACCCGCCATGGCCACAGCGGCAACATCGACGTCGTGACCGCCATCAAGTGGAGCTGCAACATCTTCTTCTACGATGTGGGCCGGCGCCTGACCAGCGATGTCTACGACGCCTATGCCTACAAGCTGGGCTTGGGCCAGCGCACCGGCGTGGAGGTCAGCGAGGCGCTGGGCCGCCTGACCACCAAGAACGACTCCAACTACACCGAGTCGCTGGACGTGCAGGCCGCCATCGGTCAGGGCAACACGGCGGTCACGCCCATCCAGCTGGCGACCTATGCCGCTACGCTGGCCAACCGCGGTACCCGCTACCGCACCCACTTCGTCAAGGCCATCCTCGACTCCAACACCGGCAAGACGCTGGAAGAGACCCAGCCGGAGGTCATGGATGTCGTCGAAGACAAGGGCGAGACCTTCGACCTGGTCAGGGAAGGAATGCTGGGGGTGGCCCAGACTATCCCGGCATTGGCCAACTATCCCCACACCATCGCCTGCAAGACCGGCAGCCCCCAGCGCAGCGAGGGTTACTATGCGGGCAGCACCTACAAGCACTACACCAACGCCGCCATGATCGCCTACGGCCCGGCAGAAGACCCGGAGATCGCCATCGGCATCGTGGTGGAATACGGCGGTGCCGGTGCCCGTACCGGCACACTGGTGGCGGATATCTTCAACGCCTACTATGCGATGAAGGACGGCACCCTGACCGTGGACGAGGCGGCCGCAGAGTCGCTGGCGCAGCCCGAAACGGCAGCCGATGCGGCCGAGACCCTTGCGGACGGCACAGCCGACCCTGCCGCCGGGGAGGCAGAGGATGCCGGGCAGAACGACACAGCTGCGGCTCCGGCGGATGCCGCAGCCACGGCAGGTGCGTGACGATAATGCGCGGATTTCGGTGGAAATTGGAGAAACTCCCGAAAAAATCGGCGCTTTTGTCCAAAAACCTGTTGTAAAAAGAGAGAAATTATGATACTATGATATGTGCAAGGAAATGGCCCAGCACATGGGAAACGTAAAGGAGAGGTTGACCGATGACGATTGCACTGATCGCGCATGACTCCAAAAAGGAGCTGATGGTTCAGTTCTGTACGGCATACTGCCGGATCTTGAGCCAGCATAAATTGGTGGCCACCGGTACGACCGGCAAGATGATCGCCGAGGCAACGGGCCTGCAGGTCCAGCGATTCCTGGCGGGCATCCAGGGCGGCGACCAGCAGATCGCGTCCCGCATCGCCTGCAACGAGGTCGATCTGCTCCTGTTCTTCCGCGACCCCATCAATGCAAAGCCCAGTGAGCCCAATGAGATGACGCTGCTGCGCCTGTGTGATGTGCACAACATCCCGCTGGCCACCAACATCGCCACCGCAGAGGTGCTCATCCATGGTCTGGAGCGCGGCGACCTCGACTGGCGCGACATCGTCCACCCCCAGAACAGCTGAAATCAAACAGAAAGAGGCTCTGGACCGAACGGTCCAGGGCCTCTTGTGCATTTTCGGGCAGGATCAGAACTGGAGCTCTTCGGCCAGGTCGGAAAGCTCATCGGGCGAGAAATCGCCCAGCGGCAGGATGAGCCGGGCCAGCGTCTCCTGCGGCAGAGCGGCCAGAGCAGCGCTCTCGTCGCTGGCTGCATCGGCGGCGGGCAGCAGGTGGCTCACGCCGTTTGCATCCGTCTCCACCCGCGCATGGTGACCGGTGGCGATGTACTGGATGCCCAGCCGGTCGGCAGCGGCCAGCAGGGCAGGGAAGCGCAGGTCGCCTGGCAGCGCTTCTTCGGCCAGCTGGCTTGCCAGCTCAGAAGCGTTCAGGGTGACACACTCGATGCCGAGGGCCTTGGCCGCGTCCTTTGCGGCCTGCACGGTGTCGTCGGCGTCGGTCAGGCGGACCACTGCGCCCGCCACGGCAAAGCCCTGCTGCTGCAGGATGCGGACGGCGGCCCGGCAGCCTCTGCCGCCGCACAGGCCCACCAGGACCTTATCCTGTTCTTCGTAGGTGTCGAACCCGCTGCCGGGCAAAAACGTATCGCTCATCGTCCCTGTCTCCCTCCGTGTGCCTGACTTTGTGCCACGGCCAGCTGGTCGCAGCGCTCGTTCTCCGGGTGGCCTGCGTGGCCCTTGACCCAGACATAGGTGATCTTGTGCCGGGCTTCCTGCTCCAATGCCTGTTCCCACAGGTCGGGGTTCAGGGCAGGGGAGCCGTCGGACTTTTTCCAGCCCCGGCGCTTCCAGCCTTTGGCCCAGCCTTTTTCCAGCCCGTTGATGACGTACTGGCTGTCGGAGCACAGGCGCACCTCGCAGGGCTCTTTCAACTGGCGCAGCGCCTCGATGAAGGCCGTCAGCTCCATCCGGTTGTTGGTGGTGGACGCGTCGCCGCCGCTGAGCTCCTTCTCGTAGACCTTGCCGTTGAAACGGTAGCGCAGCACCGCACCCCAGCCGCCGGGGCCGGGGTTGCCGCTGCATGCGCCGTCGGTGTAAACTTCAACTTGTTTCATGTGGTTCTCCCGGTGTGTTGTTGTAGACGCTTCTATTTAGAGCCATTTTTCCGTTTCTGTCAAGAGGGGGACGCATAATTTGCTGCCGCACAGCCCAACCTTGGAATTGACAAAAAGGGTGAGAAATACTATACTGTTTGTAACAAAATGCGTATAGGGGTGCACCGGAGGGGTGCGCTCAGGGGGCTGCACGGCTGCGCCGCGGTCGCATCGAACAGATGGACTGACAGGCTGCAATGTGCTGCGCAGACCCGACTCTGCGCTCGTGAAACGGCGCTGAAATGATAAATTCTATACGATGGTTTGATGGAAGCGGCAGAGCTTGCCCGCTTCTTTGTGAGGACAGGCCGCCCGCAGAACGAGCGAGCCTGCGTTTTGTGATTGATTTTTTGGAGGTACGAATGGCACAGGCAAAGGAACAGAGCCAGACCATGGCACAGGCTCAGAACAGAAACACGGAATCCACTGGCGAAAAGCGGCCCCGCACCCGCCGCCCCTATTATCAGCGGCGGCCCCGCCGCCCGCAGCAGCCCAAGGAGGCCGCTGTGCCCATCCACATCTATCCGCTGGGCGGCCTGGGCGAAGTGGGCAAGAATATGACGGTCTATGAGTGCTGCGGCGATATGATCATCGTGGACTGCGGCCTCGTCTTCCCGGACAGCGACATGTACGGCGTGGATCTGGTCATCCCGGACTTCACCTTCGTGGTGCAGAATAAGGAGAAGATCAAGGGCCTGCTCATCACCCACGGCCACGAAGA